>SDBU01002194.1_pt1 | contig 26487 bp, 25 predicted proteins | sample 2277071 | NCBI WGS metagenome assembly SDBU01 (sample SAMN10397929, study PRJNA504765) | marine sediment metagenome | isolation source: marine sediment core GS08_GC12, 126 cmbsf | place: Arctic Ocean: Gakkel Ridge, Loki's castle | collected 2008 | reverse complement strand
GGCCAAGGGTACTAAGGAGACTGAGAAGGAAGCCAAGGTAACCGAGAAAGAGGCCAAGGGTACTAAGGAGACTGAGAAGGAAGCCAAGGTAACCGAGAAGGAGACCAAGGGTACTAAGGAGACTGAGAGGGAAGCCAAGGTAACCGAGAAGGAGACCAAGGGTACTAAGGAGACTGAGAGGGAAGCCAAGGTAACCGAGAAGGAGACCGAAGAGACTGGAGAGGAGACGGGATAAGGTGATTGGTGAGAAGTTACCACCGCATGATACCGATGCTGAGGAAAATGTAATCGGCTCACTTCTGATAGATGGCACAGCAATTTATCGAATAGCTGATTTGCTTCGGCCAAAAGATTTTTATACTGAACAAAACTCGCTGATATATGAAGCATGCCTGGCACTTTACGAGCGGCCGGATGAGGTGGCCATAGACCAAATTACATTAGCTCAGGAGCTGTCCCGTCAAGGAAAACTGGAAACATGCGGTGGCGCTGCCTATTTAAGCTATCTGGTATCTATTGTTGCCACCCCTCTTCACATTGAACACTATGCTCAAATTGTTTATCGCTTATCCATAATGCGCCACCTTATTAATGCTGGCAGTCAAATTGCGGCCATTGGCTATGAGGCGGCCCCGGATGTTGGTGATGCGCTTAGTCGAGCTGAGAATGTCCTCTTCCGGCTGCAGCATGGGCAAAGCCAGCAGGATTTCACTCACATCCGCCAGGTGCTGGACAAGTATTTAGAAACTCCGCTGCCAGAAGTCGCCGTTCCCGCTGGGACAATACCCCATGTGCTGTCATGTTTTAGCAAGCTTGATGAATTCCTGGGGGGGTTTCAGCGCTCTGACCTGATTATTGTTGCCGGTCGACCCAGCATGGGTAAAACGAGCTTTGCCCTTAGTATCGCCGCTAATGCGGCTGTGGAGCAGGGGGCTTGTGTGGCTCTGTTCAGCATGGAGATGGCACAGGAGCCGCTGGTCTTACGCATGCTAGCCAGTAAATCAGGAGTCGATTCCCGGCGACTTCGCCTCGGGCTTCAAGATGAAGCCGAAGGAAAGAGGATTATGGATGCTATCGGCGTCCTTTCTGAAGCACCAATCTATATTGATGATTCTCCCCAGCTCCGAGTAGTTGAGATGCGAGCCAAAGCCCGCCGACTCTACTTTGAGCATGGCATCAACCTTATTATCGTTGACTACCTGCAACTGATGCAGGGGGAGGGTAGGGGGGAGAACCGGGTTCAGGAAATCAGCTACATCTCCCGTTCCCTTAAGGCGATAGCTCGGGAGCTTAATGTGCCAGTGATGGCGGTATCGCAGCTCAGCCGAGCGGTAGAGTTTCGTGCTTCACATAAGCCTCAACTTTCTGACCTGCGTGAAAGCGGTAGCATTGAGCAGGATGCCGACATGGTTATGTTTATCTACCGGGACGATTACTACTACACCGAAGACGAATGGAAGCAGAACCACGACATAGAAAAAGAACCCTATCCGCAGGGTATCGCCAATATAATAGTAGCTAAACATCGCAACGGTCCTACTGGAGAAATTGACCTGCGTTTCTTACCCAAGACAGCAAAGTTTGTTGATATTACTGTTACCAGTGAAGAGCCAAGTTTGTTATGAAGTATCTAAACTTCAGTTCAGATTTCTGATAGCTAAATTGGAAGGTATCAACATTGCTAAGAAATAAATCTACTATGAAGGAGTTTGAAGGTTTCCCCGCCAAGATGCAGTTTACCCCGCTGCCTAACCTTTTCTTTAGTCGGTTGCTACCACAAATCAATGATATGGCTGAGCTAAAGACAACCCTCTGTGTTTTGGCAGCACTTTATCACAAGCGAGGCTATCCCCGTTTTGTTACCTATGGAGAGCTTTTAGCCAATAAGAGCCTGATGAGCAGCCTTAGGCAGACAGCAGAATCGACCGATGAGGTGTTACGCAACGCTCTGGAAATGGCAACCAAGCGGGGAACCATTCTTCATATAGTACTAGATAGAAATGGGGAAAACGAGGATATTTACCTTCTCAATACTGAATCGGGTAGGCAGACTGTAGCCAAAATTAAAAGTGGCGGGTTTCACCTGCCAGGGCTAAAAGCTGAGAGACAGGCCTATATTGAAACCGAGGAGCTGCCCGACATCTTCACCCTCTATGAACAAAACATCGGTATGTTAACGCCGATGATTGCCGAAGAACTGCGCGAGGCAGAAAAGTTATATCCTGAAAGTTGGATTAGGGATGCCATTAAAGAGGCAGTTAACCAAAGCAAACGCAAATGGAGTTATATCCAGGCTATTTTAGAGCGCTGGTCAACAGAAGGTAAGGGTGATGGAACATATAGGAGAGATCTTAAGAAGGCGGACCCAGATAAATACATCAAGGGCAAATATGGACACATGGTCAGACGCTGAATCAGAAGCAATGTCCCTGACTTCAGACTGCCCTATTTGTAACGGTGTTGGCTTTGTTTATACCAATGTCCCAGTAGGGCATCCCGATTTTGGTAAGGCAGTACCCTGCCGCTGTATCCGAAAACAAGCCGAAAAAGAGCACCAATCCCGCTTAGAGCGTTACAGTAACCTGGGCGCCCTGGCCCGACTTACCTTCGATAACCTGATGCCACAGGGCAGGAGTGGTGACACTAAAGCCCAGGAAAGGTTTACTGCTGCCTACGAGGCGGCCAAAGCCTTTGCTGCTGAACCTAAAGGTTGGTTGGTACTGACTGGTCATAGTGGTTGTGGCAAGACCCACCTGGCAGCGGCCATTGCCAATGAGCGTATTGACCATGGTTACCCCGTTTTCTTTATTACCACCCCCGACCTCCTCCAGCACCTGCGTTCCACCTTCAGCCCGGATAGTGAAATACTATATGACGAGTTTTTTAACCGGGTACGCAATACCCCGCTGCTAATCTTAGACGATTTAGGTGCTCAAGCCACCACACCTTGGGCTGAGGAAAAGCTAGACCAACTGCTGACTCATCGCTTTAATAGCCAGATGCCGACGGTGATTGTTACCATCACTCCTGTTGAACAGCTAGCAGACCGTATACGCACCCGCCTGACTGACTCTAAACTATGCCAGGTATGTGTGGTGGAAGAAAAACAGCCCTTGTCGCTGGAATATACCTGGGACGCAGAGTTTGAGCTGCAAAAAAGTATGACTTTCGATAACTTTGACTGGAGACGGGTCAACCTGTTACCAGAGCAGCGCCAGAACCTAGAGCAGGCATATCGTCTAGCCATTGACTTTGCCAAATCACCCGATGGCTGGCTAGTGTTACAGGGTGTTACTGGCTGCGGTAAAACCCACTTAGCGGCAGCCGTCGTTAATTATCGCTACCAGGCTCACCAGCCAGCCAGGTTCGTGGTGGTACCTGATTTCCTTGACCACCTCCGCGCCACCTTCACTCCCGAGAGTAAGGTCTCTTATGACCAGCTCTTCGAGAGCGTAAAGAATGCCACACTGCTCATACTGGATGATTTTGGCGAGCAGTCGACTACACCTTGGGCACAGGAAAAACTCTACCAGGTTATCAATTACCGCTATAATGCCCGGTTGCCGACAGTAATTACTACCCGCTCGTCACTAGATGAAATTGAGAGCCCGGTCAGCTCCCGGCTAGCTGACCCCAAAATTAGTGTGGTGTGGAATATCATTGTTCCCGACTACCGGACTGATGCAACGGCTAATCGGAAGAAAGTAACTCGGGGTGGCCGGAAAGGGCGCTGGGGCTAGTAAGCCGTAAAACTTGCGCTGCCGTCAGGTTTCTAGTAAAATTAGTAAGTTTTTGTGTAGAGAAAGGCCTCCGGATGATAAACCTGCCCGTTTTAGTGTTGAATCAGAACTATGAGCCGCTTAATGTCTGCCGAGCCCGACGGGCAGTAGTGTTGGTTTATCATGGCAAGGCTGAGATGCTGGAAAATGGCTCCGGCTTTATACACTCGGTCAACCATATTCTCCCGCTGCCTTCGGTAATCCGGTTGGCTTATTTGATTAAGCGTCCCCGGCCTCAGCCCAAGTTAACCCGCGTTGAGATTTTCAATCGTGACCGATATACTTGCCAGTACTGCGGTAAGGAAACCCGGCAGCTTACCCTAGACCATGTCATTCCGCGGCACCGGGGTGGTGAACATACCTGGGAAAATGTGGTTAGCGCCTGTGTGCGCTGTAATCGGCGTAAGGCGGGCAAAACACCAGAACAGGCTGGGATGAGATTACTTCGTTCCCCTTCCCCCCCACGGGGTAACATTTTGTTTTACATCCCCTGCCACTACCTGCAGACCCAGGATGAGTGGCAGAAATACCTCCCCAACAGTACCTTAATCTCTCTTCCTCCGCTTAGTTGAAGGCTCATCCTCAATTTTAATCTCACTAAGCGGCAACTCCACAGTTGCCTCGCTCTGCAGTTCAACCAAGACCGTTTCCTTTAGCGGGTTACTCCTGATGACGGTAGCTACTCCCATAGCTGTGGACACCTGCTGACCATCCTTTGGTAAATTTTTCTTCATAGCCCGGTATTGCTCACTCTCATAACCCAAGCAGCATAGCAAACGACCACAAACACCTGAGATCTTCATCGGGTTAAGGGGTAAGTCCTGTTCCTTGGCCATTCTAATTGAAACGGGAGTGAACTCACTCAAGAAGCTCGTGCAACATAGCTGACGACCACATCGGCCATAGCCACCTATAAGTTTAGCTTCATCCCGGGGTCCTACCTGCCGGAGTTCCACCCGTACCTTAAACCGATTAGTTAACTCCCGAACCAGTTCACGGAAATCAACCCTCTCGGCAGCACCAAAGAAAAAGGTAAGACGGCTACCATCAAAGCTATATTCTGCCGATAGTAGTTTCATGGGCAGACTTAGTTTAGCGATCAGCTTACCGCACTCAATCAGGGCTTTCTCTTCCTCCTCCTCGGATTCCTGGGCATGTCTGATGTCATCAGGTTCTGCCTTGCGCACTATCGGTTTTAGTGGTGTGGTCACCTCGTTGGCCAACACCTGTCTGGGGGCAATGACGACATGCCCTAGCTCCGAACCATGGGTTGTCTTGACTACTACATGGTCATCTACCTCTAGCTCAATGCCTGCCGGGTCGAAGTAGTATACCCTACCGGCTTTTTTGAAACGTATGCCAACAATATCAGCCATAGTTTACGGCAGTGATATTCTGCTCACTGCGTTCCTCCTTCCGTGGTATATTAAGCATTAACACCTCCAGCACCAGCCGAGGATTGGCATTCTGCCTGAGCTGCTCCTCAGATGCCTGAATACTATTAATAAAGTTCTTTATTTGAGCCAGACTGTAACCCCTGGCCCAGCCAACAATCGTAGCTAACATATCAATATTAGTAATAGCCTCACTCAAGTCTGTCCTAACCAGTAACAAGTCACGCCACCAGTCAATCCATAAATTCAGTACCTCTAGAACTGGCTTGCGGTTCTGACTAAACTGGGTGGCTAACTGGGTAGAGTATGCAAAACGCTCCTCGTAATCAGCGTTAATAGTATTAAGCAGTCTATCCATCCTTTCATTACGCTGCTGAAGTAAACTATCATCAGAGGTAGCTGAGATTGCCCACCCCAGACAGCCGTGGCAAAGTCGGGACAGAATTTTAGCCTTCTGTGACTCAACGCCCCAGCCATTGGTAAGTGCTGCCTCTACCTCAGCAGTTGTTAGAGGGGATAACTCCAGCCGCTGGCAACGAGAAACTACTGTAGCCGGCAGCAGCCTGTCATCGGTAGTTAGTAGGATAAATATTACCTTACCCACCGGCTCTTCTAAGGTCTTGAGCAGGCAGTTAGCGGCTTCGGTTGACAGGAGCTCAGCCCCGTCAATGATAAATACTTTATATCTACCCTCAAAGGGTGGCAAGCTAGCTGAATGCTGCAGTTCTCTAATCTGGTCAATGCCAATTTCTACCCGGGGCCTAGCCTCGCCTGAATTCTCATCCGGGGTCACACCTATAATCTGGACATCGGCGTGTTTGGCGGAAGCTATTTTCTGACAGGAGGCACACTCACCACAGGGAGGCTCAGGCACCTCACAGTTCAATGCCTTGGCCAGTTCCAGAGTCAGTGTCATCTTGCCCACATGTGGCGGACCCACCAGAAGATAGGCATGCGCCAGAGTCTTCCTCCCCAAGCTATTCTGGAGTAAGGACAAAACCTTGCTATGACCAACAACCTGCCACATCCTAAAATTCCTTGCCTATAATTGATAATATCAACTCTGAAACTCCTCCTCACCTAAGTTAAGAGTCGTTTATCACGGGAAGTTTGAAGGGGCGCAGCCCCTTCAAAACCTCTCCTCCCCCTCTCCTTGAAAGGAGAGGGGGACAAAGGGGGTGAGGTTGACCCCGAAACAAGTCTTTTCGGGGTTGATAAACAATCTCTAGGCTAAATCACACCTGGTTAGGTCGTCCAGGGTCTCTCGTCGTCGAATCAAGCGTGTCTTACCTTCCCTGACCAGAACGATAGCCGGCTTAAGTGAGGCGTTATAGTTGCTGGCCATAGGTAAGCAATAGGCACCGCAGTCAGGTATAGCTATAATATCACCAGCGGAAACCGGGGGCAGGTCAATATCCTTAACTAGTATATCACCCGACTCACAAAACTTGCCAGCGATGGTAACCCTCTTCGCCTCTCCCTCGGATGCCTTATTAGCTACTACTGCCTCATATTTAGCCCCGTAAAGAGCCGGGCGAATATTGTCCGCCATACCACCATCTACCGAGACATAGCACCTGACGCCCGGTATGTCCTTCACCACTCCTACCCTGTATAAGGCCACTCCAGCCTGTCCCACTATCGCCCTGCCTGGCTCAATGATAAGCCGTGGTAATGCCAGCTTTAGTGCCCGGCATTGGCTAACAATCTTGGACGTTATTGCTTCAGCATAAACGGAAACGGGCGGCGCCGGAGAATCCAGGGCATACTGGATAGCAAACCCTCCACCAACATTCAGTTCTTTGAGCTCAAAACCGTGTTTCTGTCTCATTTCACCGGCGAAGTTGAGTATTAACTCAATCGCCCGCTGATATGGCTCAGTGTCAAAGATAAGCGAACCCAGGTGAAAGTGCAGGCCGACCAAGTTCAGGTTAGGGTCTCGCATAGCTTGGACTACTGCCTCTTCTCCACTAGCTAACGGAAAGCCAAACTTAGTATCAATAACCCCGGTATCAATATACTGGTGAGTATGCGGGTCTACTCCCGGAGTCAGCCGTAGCGATATATCGGGTGTATCGCCCCGCTCCTCAGCTATTTCACCTAGCACAGTGAGCTCGTGAAAATTATCGACTACTATGCGACCAATATGCCAGTCGAGGGCAAGGCTGATTTCCCCGGCTGATTTATTATTGCCATGGAAATAGACCATCTCCAGGGGAAAATCAACCAACTGGGTAATACCAAGTTCGCCGGCAGAGACTACATCTAAGCCCAGCCCCTCCTCCTTCAGGATGAGTGCCAGGGCCTTATTTATGAAGGCTTTAGCGGCATAAATAAGGGTGGTATCGTGGTAGCGCTGACCAAACTCCTCTTTGAACTCGGCACATTTACGGCGCAGACTAAATTCATCAAAGACATATAGTGGTGTGCCAAATTCAGCGGCCATCTCAACGCTGTCACAGCCACCAATTACCAGGTGACCCTGGCTATTTACCTCAGCCGTCAATGGAAATAGTCTGGATATCCTTTCCATAATAGTTACTATTCCTCTACCTGAATGTTACCAGTGTATCTATACTGAAGTCAATTTATAATAACCTACCTCACCCCCTTTAGGTTACTTGGTAATCCCATCCCCCTTTGTCCCCCTTCCCCTTATCAAGGGGAAGGGGGATTAGTTATATAAGAGAGGCATAGCCTCTCTTTGACGCTCATTTGGTATCTCTCTCCTTCAAAGGAGAGGGGGGAGGGATGTTAAAAGAGGGGCGCTGCCCCTCTTAAACTCCTCTTGGATTGCTTAAACAATAAAATATGCTAGAATTAATTTAATCTTATCATCAGAAAGATACAGCATTATGAACACTCTATCTAACTTCATTGTCACTGAAAGATATCACTACACTAATGAGGATGGTAATCTCTTCGCCTCCTCTCTAGGAGAGGCATTGAGATATTATAAATTCCTTTTAATCGTTGCCGACAGATATAGGAAAATTAGTAAGGAGATGGTTTCGATTTCAAACAGGGAAAGGAAGCTTACACCTGCCCAGACTGGTGGTCCATTTCCTGTAACAGATGAACAAATGCGGTTAATGGAAGAATGGAACCGGTTAAACACCTTGGTTCATTTGGAGATTGAGAGTTTCTATCTGTTTGCCAAGATATTTCTTGATAAGATTGCTCTGTTCATCCAAAAATACTTTGGACAAGTACGAGGCATTTCTCTCAGGTCACACGACAAATGGACAAAAGATCACGAACAGTTCCGCTTGACCAAAGGTTTAACTTATCCAGAAAGCCTTTCTCAAATTATCATCTTTCTGAATAAGCGCATTGTCGATTACAGAGACAAACAAATAACTCACCTGTATAGTCAGAGAACAGTGAGAGGAACCGCATGGGGTCGCGCTAAGCATATGAGGATTGCAGCCTACCACAGCGAAAGGGGAGAACAAGCTCACTCTGAAGAGTTACCAGAACTAATACAAGTTATCGATGAATACATTCAGCAACTAATCACACTTATCGAATCGAATAGAGCTAAGACAAGATTCGAACTACGAAAAACTTGAGGATGTTATCCTTTCATAGAGCAATTTGACGCTAAGCCATTTTGCCCAAACCTAAGTTCCAAATAATAGAGGCTTCCAAGAGGGGCGTTAGCCCCTCTAAAAATAAATCTTCCCCTTCCCCTTAGCAAGGGGAAGGGGATATAGGGGATAGGGTTAACAAGACTACCCCTTAAATTGACACCCGGCTGTCAACACCATTAGAATATCATTTAATACTGGTTAAAGGAGCAGAATATTGTATCAGAAAACCATACTGGATAACGGACTGCGTGTCATCACCGCCACCATGCCCCATACAAAGGCGGTGTGCATCAGCTTCTTTATCGGGGTCGGCTCCCGGTATGAAACCGATGCCGAGGCCGGTATCTCACACTTTATTGAACACTTACTCTTCAAAGGCACGCCGAAACGCCCCACTGCCAGGGAGATTGCGGAAGCCATAGAAGGGATAGGCGGTATCCTCAATGGAGGTACTGACAAGGAATTAAGCGTGTACTGGTGTAAGGTAGCCCGACCCCACCTATCCTTAGCTCTGGATGTGCTGACTGATATACTGCTCCATTCCAAGTTTGACCCTCAAGAAATAGAAAAGGAACGCCAGGTTGTCGTTGAAGAAATTCATATGAGTCGGGATTCCCCAGCACAGCAGGTTAATATGCTCATTGATGAGCTTCTGTGGCCGAACCATCCTTTGGGACGCGATATAGCTGGTAGCAAAGAATCAGTGGCTGCTATTACCAGGGACATGATGCTTGATTACCTGGCCGGTCAATATCTACCCAGTAAAACCGTAATTAGCATCGCCGGCAATATCCAGCACCAGGAGATTATAACAGCCATTAACTGCGCTCTGGGTGGCTGGACTAGTGAGCGGCCTCACTCTGGATATGTTGCCTACGAAGAAAAGACGGCTCAGCGGCTGCGTATTGAGACCCGAGATACCGAGCAGGCTCACCTGTGCCTGGCACTACCCGGCCTATCATTTCTACATCCCAAGCGCTTTGCCCTTGACCTGCTTAGTGTCATACTGGGAGAGGGCATGAGCAGCCGTCTATTCACCGAAATTCGTGATAAGCTAGGGCTTGCCTATAGCATCCATAGCTATGCTGAGCACTTTTTTGACTCAGGCTCAGTTACTATTTATGCCGGTGTAGAAACCAAGAACCTGGTAACCGTCGTTAAGGCTATTCGGGAACAGCTTCATCAACTGAAGGAGGCAGTCTCTGAAGCCGAACTATCCAAGGCAAAGGAAGCATCCAAAGGCCATCTACTATTGCGTATGGAGGATAGCCGTAATGTTGCCGGCTGGATGGGAGGACAGGAAATCCTTACCGGACGTATTCTTAGCTTTGACCAGGTAGTAGCCATTATTGATGCTATTACTGCTGAGGAGCTTAAACAGTTAGCCCGGGAGCTAATTGTAGATAACCAGCTCCGTCTGGCGGTAGTTGGTCCGATTACTGACGATAAGCCCCTGAGGGAACTTCTGGAGCTATGAGATAGTTTATCTACCTCATTCCCTTATCCCCCTCATCTTTGAAGGAGAGGAGGAACAGTTATGAAAGAGAGGTAAAACCCCTCTTTATTCTTTAGCAACGATCAAGGGAGTTTTAGAGGGGCGAAGCCCCTCTCTAGAAATTAATTTCCCCTTCCCCTTATTAAAGGGGAAGGGGATAAAGGGAATAGGGTTAACAAAACAAACCTGATTAATACATACCCTCCATGCCACCACCCGGAGGCATGCCTGGCATCTTCTCCTTCTCTGGGATATCGGTAATCAGTGAATCAGTAATCAAAACCATAGCTGCAATGCTAGCCGCATTCTCCAGAGCCGACCGAACCACCTTGGTTGGGTCAATGATACCCTTTTCCGCCATATCACCAAAGTCATCAGCTTCGGCATCATAGCCGACCCCAGGTGGGCTTTTCTTAACCGCATCCACTATTACTGAACCATCCCGACCAGAATTTATGGCAATCCAGCGGATGGGCTCCTCTACCGCTTTCCTTAAGATAGCAACTCCAGTGGCTTCATCATCACTAGCCTTTAGCTTATCCAGAACTGAAACAGCCCTGAGCAAGGCAACACCGCCACCAGGTAGGATACCCTCCTCTACCGCCGCCCGAGTAGCCGACAGAGCATCCTCAACCCGATGCTTTTTCTCCTTAAGCTCGACTTCGGTAGCAGCGCCCACTTTAATTACCGCTACTCCACCTACCAGCTTGGCCTGCCTTTCCTGGAGTTTCTCTCGGTCAAAGTCAGAGGTAGTCTCTTCTATTTGAGCCTTAATCTGCTTGATTCTGCCCTTAATTGCCTCGTCTGAGCCCTTGCCTTCAACAATGGTAGTGTTATCTTTATCGGAAGTTACCCGGCGAGCTCTACCCAGGTCCTCCACGCTGACTGAATCTAGCTTCCGTCCTACCTCCTCTGAGATCACCTTACCACCGGTGAGGATGGCTATATCTTCCAGCATCGCCTTACGCCGGTCGCCAAAACCGGGAGCCTTCACTGCCAGAACATTAAGGGTACCTCTTAGTTTGTTGACCACTAAGGTGGCCAGGGCCTCGCCGTCCACATCTTCAGCAATAATAAGCAGGTTTTTTGACACCTGCAGTATCTTCTCCAGAGCCGGTAAAAGATCAGATATTGCCGAGATTTTCTTATCGGTAACCAGTATATAGGGGTCTTCTATCACCGTTTCCATCCGCTCAGCGTTGGTGACGAAATAGGGGCTGATATAGCCACGGTCAAATTGCATTCCTTCTACGTAGTCTGTCTCATACTTTATGCCCTTGGATTCCTCAACAGTGATAACCCCGTCCTTGCCCACCTTCTCCATCACTTCGGCAATTAGGTCACCAATCTCGGTGTCTTTGGCCGTGATAGTGCCTACTTGAGCAATCTGTTCCTTACCCTTCACCTCGGTGGATACCCTCTTAAGCTCATCAATTATCGCTGTAGTCGCCTTCTCAATGCCCCTCTTTAACGCTAAGGCATTGGCTCCAGCAGCTACATTCTTAAATCCCCCAGAAATAATGGCATGAGCTAAGATAGTCGATGTAGTAGTCCCATCACCACAAGCATCGTTGGTCTTATTGGCGGCTTCTTTAACTAGCTGAACACCCATGTTCTCAAAGGGGTCAGGTAACTCAATATCCTTGGCAATGGTTACCCCATCGTCAATTACTGATGGTGCACCCCACTTCTTATCCAGTGCCACACAACGTCCCCTGGGCCCCAAGGTTACCCTCACCGCATCAGCCAGAGTATCAATTCCTTTCTTTAGGGAATGTCTGACTTCCTCATCAAAGATAATCTGTTTTGCCATTTTTCCTCTCCTCCTTAAAACTTATTGGCTATTTTACTTTCTTAGCCAAAATATCGCTCTCACGCAAAATGATTAGTTCCTCGTCCTCAATCTTATATTCCGTGCCCCCATACTTGGCATAGACCACTATATCACCTACTTTAACATCCATGGCTATCCGTTTTCCATCCTCTGATAACCGGCCGGGACCAACAGCAACAACCTTTCCCTCCTGGGGCTTCTCCTTAGCAGTATCAGGCAGAACAATTCCCCCCTTGGTTACCTCCTCCCTTTCAATAGGCTTGACCACCAAACGGTCAGCCAGCGGTTGAAGTTTAGCCGCCATTTCAATCCTCCTTTCTTTAATTCTCTATCAGCAGGTTAATTCGTTAGCACTCTCGCTCTGAGAGTGCTAACTCCTATATAATAACCCAGATGGATGCATATCGCAACTCGGCAAATAGTAATTTATAGTAAGTGTAGGTGATTGAGAGACGTTTTCAGACCTAAATTTACCTTTTATTCTCCATAAAGCTCTCTTTTTAACCATATACCACCCTGTTTAGAATAAGCACTAATTTTAAGGTTGTTTAGCAACCTATTTCCCTGACCCCCTTCCCTTGAAAGAGATTGAGCTTAAAAGGGGATAGGGTTACCAAGTAACCTAAAGGGGGTGAGGTTAATAAATAATCTATAGTTTTGACAGTTTACACTAAATCGTGTAGAATTTAACTATGCGTAACCAATACAGAGTGAACCGGCCACAATGGGATAGCGAGCATATCCGTGCCCTAAGGCGCCACTTGGGGCTCACTCAACGTGAGCTGGCAGACACACTAGGCACACGCCAGCAAACAATAAGCGAGTGGGAAAAGGAGAGGTATAAACCGCGTGGTGCCTCAGCTACTCTGCTATCCATTATTGCCGAGCGAGCCAATTTTGGATATGATACCGCTCCCTCAAAAAATCCCTAAAAACCTTGGCATTATACACGGAAGCGTGTATAATGATTACTAGGTATCATATATGCCGCTAGTTGAAGTAAGGCAATGATTAAAATCGAAGTTTTATAAGGTGAGATTACTAGCTTGAGTGCTGATTAACTCAGATATTGCCGTTGGAGGTAGGTAATGCTTAAAATCGAAGTTTATAAGGGGGATATTACCCGGCTTGAGCTTGATGCTCTGGTAAACGCAGCCAACAACCGGTTGTGGATGGGTGGTGGGGTAGCCGGTGCGCTGAAGCGAGTCGGGGGCAAAGAAATAGAAGCTGAGGCAGTTAAAAAGGGTCCTATTCCTATTGGGGAGTCAGTTTCTACCGGAGCCGGTAAGCTAAAAGCAAGGTATATCATACACGCTGCCGTGATGGGACAAGACCTGCAGACTGATGCTGAGAAGGTCAGGCAGGCAACCAGGAACAGCCTCCTTGGAGCTGATGAGCTTGGTATAAAGAGCATTGCCTTCCCTGCCCTGGGCACCGGTGTTGGTGGCTTTTCTCTGAATGAGTGTGCCAGGATAATGATTGGTGAGGTGCGCCAGTACTCAGCTAGGAAAACAGGGCTGGAAAGGGTGGTCTTCACCCTATTTGACGAGCTCGCTTACCGAGCATTTAAGCAAGAACTTGATAGACAGCTAAGCTAAGGGTGTTCCGGAAATAAAGAGTATCTAAGGCGGTTTAATCAAAGGAAACCGTTTTTATTGGGTTGTTGATACACGATAACGTGTTAGATAATACTAAGGAGAGTTGAAGAGAGGCGCTGCGGTCACCGCAGGGGATAGGCTTCTCTTACATAACCGATTCCCCCTCCCTGAGCAAGGGAGGGGGGTAAAGGGAGAGGGTTACCACATAAAAACCTAAGGGGGTGAGGTTGATAAATAGTCTTCCCGAAAGCCAGGTAGTTAAAATCTGGCAATATCTATTATTGGCTGGAAGAGAGCTGACTACTGAAGATGGCATGCCAATAAGGATAATATACCCGGGAATGGTTAACGATGACCGAGGGTCTGATTTCCGGGATGCGGTTATTGCCACTAGCGGAGGGTTAATGCACGGGGATATTGAAGTTCATGTTAAATCCAGTGGCTGGCTAAGCCATAGGCATCACCAGGACCCGGCTTATAATGGGGTAATCTTGCATGTGGTGATGTGGCACGATGCCGAGGCAACTAATCTCCAGAGTGGGAAGAGTGTTCCTATTTTAGCAATACATAAATACCTAAGCAGCCCGATAAGCCAGTCGCCCAATTTGACATATCTCCCAGCCACTTTAGCTGTGCCCTGCCATGGAGCTATGGAGCACCTGAGCACTAGTATTATAGCCAAGTTCCTAGATACTACCGGGGAGGAACGGTTCTTGGTTAAGGCTAACCAGTTTCAAGTCGATTTAGTTCAAATGGAAGCCGGCCAGTGCCTCTACCGGGGGATAATGGGTGCTCTTGGTTACTCCAGGAATAAGTTACCTTTCCTAGAACTAGCCCGCAGGGTGCCACTTCAGCTTCTAGAGTCTATGACTCAGGGTAAAATATCGGAGGCAGAATGCCTTGCTCGGCAGCAGGCTTTTCTACTGGGTACCGCTGGACTACTACCTTCGCAGCGCCCAGATTGGCACCAGGAAAATAAACTGGATGATGAGTGGATAGAGCGATTGGAGAGGCTGTGGGCTTCTGGCTACCAACCCGAGGCAATGTCCGATGGTGACTGGCACCTGTTTAGGATAAGACCAAATAACCTTCCCCCTCGCCGGATAGTGGCGATGAGTCATCTGGTATTTCGCTATCGAGAGAGGGGGATTTTTACAGAGATAGTCAATATGGTCAGGGAGGTGCCAATTAACCGGGGTTACCACCGATTAGAGCAAGGGTTAGTGGTTACCACCAGTGGTTACTGGGCGAGCCACTTTGATTTTGGCTTGGGCAACAGGATAAACAGCCCGTCTCTTCTTGGCAGCCAACGCGCCGCTGATATTGCAGTCAATATAATCCTGCCCTTCACCTTTGCCTGGGGCAAAGTTACTTCCCAGCCAGAATTAGCCAGCCAAGCCCTTGACCTCTATTGTAGTTATCCCAGGCTAATATCAAACGGTATAGAAAGACACATGAGTAAACAGCTTGGGTTAAACAGTAGCCTCGTCAACTCGGCCCGGCGGCAACAAGGGCTAATCCACACCTATAATACTCTATGCACTCAAGGCAGGTGTAACTGCTGCCCTCTAGCTCGGTCTAGTTAGAGGTTTCCGTTTCGCTTAGTACAGTTATCACTACTTTCCCTTTGGCGTGTCCTTTTTCGGCATACCTGTGAGCTTCGGCAGTCTGTTCCAATGGATAGCGTCTATCTATGACCGTTTTTAACTTTGAAACTATGTTATTAGGGCTAAGCTTCGGCCCATCTCCATGCATACCAAACAGTCAGTACATTAATCCCAAGTCCTACAATTATCAAAAACTTGTCATAAGCTCCAGGGTATCCCGGCGGTAGTATCATCCCAATGAGATTAAAAATAAAAAAGAATATGGCTGCGACGATGCTTACCCAGCGAATCGCGGGATACGGCAACGTCAGGGTCAGCATAACCATAACAATCGGAATCAACATTAATATTGCGATTCCGAACCACATTGCCTGAGTTACCTGCTTACCTCCGATTTCTCCCGCCGTGAAGTCTCCGGCAAATATTCGCAGCACATCCCCCAAAAGATAAGTTAACATTACAGCTACCCATAATCCTGCAAGTATTATCCTCGTATCTAACATAATTCAATCTCCTCCCTTATGAATGAAAATAAACAGTGTTATATATCTGTTAGTTGTTTTTATCACTTTTGGCGTGCAGACAACTCTGCGGTTCTTGCATAAATAAGTGGCGATGTTTCTACGATACGGGATTTCATTTGCTATTATGTTCCATAGTTATGACTACATTTCCCTTTTTGTGTCCTTTATCTACATACCTGTGAGCCTCGACCATTTGTTCCAGCGGATAGCGTCTATCTATGACCGGTTTTATCTTTCCCGCCTCAATAAGCTCTCTTAGGAAAATCAAATCTTCAGTTTTTTCGCTTCCTATCCCAAGTATTACTTTCTTGCTGCCTATCATTGAAGTCCATAATATTTGAAAAGCAATTGCCAATGTAGGGACAGTTACAAGATAGATTCCTCTTTGCTTTAGCGATCTTTTACAACGTGAAAATGAACTCTTGCTTACCGCGTCAACAATAATGTCATAGGTATCGCCGCTTTTAGTAAAATCCTCTTTAGTGTAATCAATTACCTTATCGGCTCCCAGAGATTTCACCATTTCTAGATTCGTGGTACTGCATACCCCGGTAACTTCTGCCCCAAAGTACTTGGCGAGCTGTACCGCAGAAGTACCTACACTTCCAGAAGCACCATTGATAAGGACTTTTTGTCCGCTCTGGATATTCCCCTTATCTCTAAGGAAAGGCAATGCTGCAAGTCCTCCAAAAGGAACGGCGGCTGCTTCCTCATAGGTCATATTGGCCGGTTTTATTGCCAGCACCCCGTCTTCAGGCAGGCATATATACTCGGCATGAGTACCTATGGCAACGCTCAATCCAAAAACCTGGTCACCTTCTTTAAACAGTGTTACATCTTTGCCTGCTGATTCAATTTCTCCGGCTAGCTCAGTCCCCAGTATATATTTTTTAGGCCCTCTGAAACCACTATAGATTCGCAAGGGGAGCCAGAGAAAGGTAGGGAATTTGGCACCTCGAAGGTTAATGTCCCCTGCTGCTACTGTTGATGCAAATATTTTGATGAGTACTTCATTGTCCTTGGGAGTAGGTTTTTCTATCTCTTTGAGCTGAAGAACGTCCGGTGGTCCATATTTTGTGCATATAACCGCTTGCATAACATCCTCCTTCTAGCCGGGATTTCCCATTTCAACTAATACGGCTATGTTAAGCCCCTTTTTGTTGGCTGTCAAGGAGATAACTTATCCTCAGCCAATTCTGTCAGTGGAGGATAGATTTAATGAGTTCCTCTACCATAATAGCCGCATTCTCCAGGAGTTTATCCGTTTCCTCTCTGGTAATGTTATCAAGGTGAATGCCAGCAATAACACAGGTTGGCCTCTTGGTGGACTTACTTATTAAGTAAGCTGCTTTTTGAGCTACAGCGTCATCCTTATGTCCCAGCCGGGTAATTACTGATGTTGAAGCCCGCTTTTCATGGTGGTCATATTCACCGACAGCTACGGCACCGAGATGGGCATTAATGTTATAGATAAAAACTACCAGGTCGTTACCCATAGAGTGCGCTGAGAGATTGACCCTGGTCCTACCCTCTCCCCTGATTAATTCGTATTTGTCCATATTCACCTTACGTATGGAGTTAACTTTCTTTGTCGGGGAGTCCCGGCCATCTTGGGAACAGGTTGTGCTCTATGCCCAAAATATCCAATACCTTACCCAGGGTATGGTCGATGATATCCTGAATTGTTTTTGGTCTATGATAGAACGAGGGTACTGGCGGCAGAATGATAGCCCCCATCTCCGATAACCTCTCCATATTTCTAATATGACCCAGGTGAAGTGGTGTTTCTCGGACTACAAGGATTAATTTCCTTCTCTCCTTAAGGGCTACATCGCCAGCTCGGGTCAGCAGGTTGTCACTGTAGGAATTGGCCAACGCTGACGTGGTCTTCATCGTGCAGGGGATGATTATCATTCCGTCGCTCTTAAATGAGCCACTGGCAAGTCGAGTCCCCATATCATGAATGTCGTATGAAAAATCAGCCAATGCCTTTACATCTTCTATCTTCCAACTGGTTTCATATTTAATGTTTATTTCCCCGGCTTTGGAAATTATCAGGTGCGTTTCAACGTCTTTCCTGGTAGATAGCACCTCTAGCAACCTTATGCCGTAAATTACTCCCGAAGCTCCAGTGATGCCTATTATCAGTACCATCTTTATATTCCTATCTAGACTATGGCGGGACTATATCAATATTCCAGGCTTCTGTCAACGCTTTGGTAGTTGATATAGATTTGGCGAATGAACCTAAGTCATCTTGAGACTGGGAACTACATCCAAATCCAAGCCGTTAACCTTGCCTAGTTGGAAGCGGAAGTAGCCACAGGCAGCCACCATAGTGGCATTATCAGTGCATAATACCGGCTCAGGGACCATGACCGGGATGGGTGAATTCTCAGCCAGCCGGCGGCGAAGCAACTCATTTGCTGCCACCCCACCAGCTAGTAGAATCTGCTTCACTCGGTGCTCCCTGGCTACGGCCACAGTTTTGGTGACCAACACGTCAATCACTGCCTCTTGGAAGCTGGCGGCAGCATCCCAGGCTGAAAGCCCGCTACCCTGATTAGCTGAGAGTAAAACCTTTTTTCCTTCCACCAGGCGCAACAGCGCTGTTTTGACACCGCTAAAGCTAAAGTCATCGCACCCTTTAAGCCAGGCACGAGGTAGCTGAATAGAAACGGTGCCATTTCTAGCTGCCCGCTCAATGGCTGGACCACCAGGGTAGCCTAGGCCTAATATGCGGGCGGCTTTATCAAAGGCTTCACCGGCAGCATCGTCCCGTGTTCGCCCCAGCACTACATAATCCCCGTGCCCTTTCATTAACACCAAATCACTATGTCCTCCGGAAACGATGAGGCACACCAGGGGGAAGCCGGGAGTGGAACTGCCCAGCCAGTTAGCATAAATATGGGCCTCTAGGTGATTAACCCCGGTAACTGGTAACCCATGAGCTAAAGCTATAGCCTTAGCCACGTTTAGTCCTACCAGTAGCGAGCCAGCCAGACCAGGGCCATTAGTAACGGCAATGCCATCTATATCACCCCAGGTAACCCCAGCCTTGGCCATCGCTTGCTGTAGTATGGGGATAATAGCTAGAACATGTTGCCTGGAGGCTACCTCAGGGACAATTCCTCCATAGCGGGCATGAATTTCCACCTGCGAGGCAATCTGATTGGACAGAATTCTAGTTCCATCCTCCACCACGGCCGCTGCGGTTTCATCACAAGAGGTCTCAATACCGAGGACTTTCATACCTCCAATTATAGCATAGACTCTAAACAAGCAAATGTGCGCTCATACATTCTGGACTTTTTTGACCTTGAGCCTGGTGGTGAAAATGACGAAAGCCAGAAAAAGAATGTTGGCACAGATATCAGCCAATTCTTCAGCCAAGCGGATATTTATGGCATTGTTTGCTTCCTGGCGGTTGAGGGTTATAATGCCCACTGCGCCTATCATTCTGAAAAACAAGACTCTTGTATAACCTCGGGGTTCTTCTATGGGCTATTCACTAAAGTTAAGGAATCGGCACAACAGGAAGTATTATACGCACTGAAACAGACATTTTCAGCTATATGCCCAGTTCCTCCCCTACCAGCACCACGTTTATCCGGCCCTTTTCACTCAGTGCGGCGCCGTCGATAATCACCGTAAAACAGCATATCTTCCAGTCATGGGTACAGTCAACGCACCTGCCTGTCTTGACACAGGGGAGCTCTCCCATCTCGCCATAATGGTGCTTTAAGTAGTGGCGTTTGGCATTCATTGGCGCTGCCACCTGGCGAATTCGTGCCATAGCCTCGTCGACATCCTCGACAATCTTGTTGACACCAGCTACTAGAATAACCTTTCTCGGTCCAAATATCATCGCTGCCACCCTGTTTCCCAGGCCATCAACATTTACCAGCTTGCCATCCAGAGTGACTGCATTAATGCCGGCCAAGAATACATCGGCAAAGAAGGCTTCCCGTTGCATTTGCCACCTATCCTCAGCTGTATCAACGTAGTGGCCATCCGCATCCCACTTAAACGGGTCAATAACAGCGTGCTGATTACCCCTGATAAGTTCCGGAATAATCCCTATCTGGTCAACAGTAATTGAATCACCGCGGGCAACGGTAGCTCCTTGAGGAATCATCTCCAGGACAGCATTCAGGGCCTCTTTGCCACTGGCAAAGTACCAGGCGTTGATGTTTCTTCTCTGGAGGTTTTTTACCGTAACCTTAGCCCGTTCTTCGCCAAGCCATTTCTTCTCCGGGCTCATATCCTTATAATCAACCATCACTCTTCTTTCCAGTAAGGTACTTCGCACAGAATACAGGAATTTGATTCTTGAGCACATTATTTATGGTCTCGGAACTACTATCCGATTTCCCTCTCCTGGATAAATACTTTAAGTGGCTGACTGGCTTTTGTCAACCTCTTCAGTCTCTGGTTCCACTCTGTTTTGGGGGATTGACAGAGATTCCAATTTCTGCTAACATCTGCGAACCGTATTCAGAAAGTGAAGAAGGTGACGCAATGTCAGAAAATGCTAAGAGGGCTATTGTTTGGTTAATATTTGCGGTAGGACTTATTCTTGGAATATTAGGATGGACGAGTTTTGCATATTCAGTCATAATAGGTACTATTATTTTTGTTTGCTTTTTGGTTGTTGTTATTGCACTTAGGATATTGTGGGGTCTTGGGAGGAGGAGATAATAGAAATCCTTAGTATGCGGCTTTGTATATAGGATTATTGACCAAATCAATATCATAAACTACTGTTTCTACAGTTACGAAAACATCTATTATTAGATGGTAGTTGGGAGGTAAAATTGTGGCAGACACATTTCTAACGGCACGTTGGAACAACATTGTGTCAATAGTGCTTGGACTAATAGCGGCGGTATATATCATTCGTTGTTCTAACCAGCACAGTCTTAGGGGATGTAGCGGGCTTTACAGGCCTTGTCATTATCGGGGGTATTGCCTGTGCATTTAGTGAATCGCACAGCGCCGTGCGGTTCAAACGGACCAAGTGGAGACTGAAAAGGCATACTCATCCTATTACAATCATTGGGAACTTACTTGGTATTGCTGCTTTACTCCTAATTATATTTACTTACAAGGGCACGAACATTTGGTTCATTACGGGATACACAACGGCTTTCACGGTACTCGCGGTCATTATCTTTCTTCTAATTGGATTTAACATTATGCGGAATGCCATATTAAAGTAATAATCTGGCTGTGCCATCTTGGCAGACACTTAACCTAGACACAATGCTCAATACGGGAAATACCGATTGAAAAGAAGGAGCTTATGGACAATGGAGTTGATCATAGCGCATATCTTGGTTGTTATAGGCATTTACTTAATTGCGTGGGGTCTCGCTGCCACCTGAGAGCAGCCTAAAAAGGGCAGCTCTACATGCTTTCGGACCTACTTTCTGGGGGTTGTTGGTGCTCATGGGAGCGTTCTGCATATTCTTCACACCACTGTTGAAAGACTTTTTCAGTTAAATTATAGCTGGAGAAACCAGGAGGTAAGATTATGGCTGAAGAATTTCTGGTAGCACAAGACCTTTACAAGAGCTTCAATGAGCATAAGGCCGTCAACGGCGTTTCCTTCACCATCTATAAGGGTGAAATCTTTGGTCTTCTGGGGCCCAATGGTGCCGGCAAGACCACCACCATACGCATGTTGTCTACGGTCCTGGAGCCAGACCGTGGCGATGTCACCATAGGAGGCTATTCCATACGAGATAATGCCGATGCTGTTCGCAATCTCATCGGGGTCTGTCCTCAAGAGTTAGCTCTCTACGAAGACCTTTCCGCTCTTGATAATATGGTCTTTTTCGGCTGGCGAAATATAGTTTTGAAGGGGCTACGCCCTTTCAATCTACCCTCATAACAACCCTAACCTGTCTCTTTGACACACCTACTAGCCAATGCTATGATGAATTAGAGAGGTCTAATAATTAGAAAGCCTTCCTTGACGTCAAGCACGGGGTTGATAGTATATGTCTGGCACTGATGCGTTATATCTAGTATTACTGGTGGTTTGCTTACTTCTATCTGCCTTCTTTTCTAGCTCAGAGACCGCCTTTTTTTCTTTACAGAGGTTCAGGTTAGAGCATCTGGTTGAGACTAAGGTCAAGGGAGCCAAGCGAGTGGCTAGAATGATTGAGCGGCCCGAGAAGCTGTTATCTACCATCCTGTTGGGTAATAACTTCGTCAACACTGCGGCGGCAGCTCTAGCCACAGCTTTGGCTATTAAATATTGGCAGGATTACGGTGTCCTCATCGCTACTATAGGAGTAACCATCATTCTTCTTATATTTGCTGAGACCACTCCCAAAACCATAGCTATCCAGCATGCTGAGAAGTTGTCCTTAGCATTTGCTCGCCCAATACAGGCAATATCCTGGCTGCTTACCCCCTTCGTAGTCGTGCTGAGTTGGATAGCATCTGGTCTCACCAGGATGGTTGGCGGAACACCAGTGTCCCGCTCTATAGTTAGCGATGAGGAAATCCGCACCATGATATCGGTGGGACACAAAGAGGGAACAGTGGAGAAGGCTGAGGCTGAAATGCTCCATAAGGTTTTCGACTTCGGCGACCGAGCGGTTCGTGAGGCGATAGTGCCGCGCACTGAGGTGGTTTGGGTTGAAAAGGGCACTAAACTGGCTGATTTCCTTAAAATCTACGCTGAGTCGCCACTATCTCGCTTCCCGGTATACGAGGATAATATGGATAACGTGGTTGGTATTCTTTCGGTTAAGGATGTGCTTATGGCGCTGGCGAAGGGCGACATGAATAATGAGAGTGCCATCGATGACCTCATTCGCCCGGCCTATTTTGCTCCTGAGTCCAAGCGCATCAGTGAACTCTTCACTGAGATGCGGGATAAGAATTACCGGATGACAGTAGTTGTCGACGAGTTTGGCGGTACTGCCGGCATAGTCAGCCTCAGCCGGCTGGTTGAGGAAATCGTCGGTCCGGTAGGGGACGAATTCGCCGAGGCGGAGAAGGAATATGAAGCCATCAATGAATATACCTTCCAGATTGACGGCGGCATGCGTATTGAAGAAGTAAATGAAGAGATGGGTGTGGAATTGCCCGAGGGGGATTATGAAACAGTAGCTGGCTTTGTGCTCCACCTTTTGGGGCATATACCGAAACAGGGTGAGCAGCTAAAGTATAAAGGCTTAAAGCTGGTAATAACCAAAATGCGGGGGATGAAAATCGAGGAAATTCTACTGACCAAGGAAAGACATGCAAAGACTGCGGGTTAGGTTTTGTCGGGAACAGGAGATAAAATTCATCTCCCATCTGGATATAATGCGTCTGTGGCAAAGAGCCCTTCACCGAGCGGCGATAGCTCTAGCCTACTCACAAGGGTTTAGTCCTCACCCCCGAATATCACTAGCGGTGCCTCTCTCCCTTGGGGTGACCAGCGAAGCTGAGCTAATGGACATCTTTTGCACTAAGTGGGTCTCTCCCCACTTTTTCACCAAGGCGGTAAGCCAGCAACTACCGCCGGGCATTGAAATACTACAGGTTTACCCGATAGATTCGAGTCAGCCCTCTCTACAATCACAGGTTCGCTATGCCGAATACAAGGTGGCAGTGGAGACGGAAAAGGAGCAAAAGGAGATAGAGACAGCACTTACCTCTCTGCTCTCGTTAAAGCATTTACCGTGGCATCACCAGAGGGATACTGGCACCAAGTATTATGACCTGCGGGCTTTAATTGATGACTTGTGGTTTAGCGGTTGGTCTCGCCCATACGGCATTATAGGTATGAGACTACGCTGTGATAATAGAGGCTCGGGTAGACCAGGGCAAGTTACTACTGCCTTGGGCTTTACCCATTATCCCCAGTCTATACACCGCACCAAGCTTATCGTAAGAACCGGTTAGTTGATAAGCCTTGGTCATTTATTAACTACTAATTATCAACTGAGGTTAATAAACAATCTCTCGACTTACGAACCAGGATCTATTCAACAAATGGTATGACTAAACGCTGAAGGGAGAATAAATTTGGTACGGGTTATATTAGTCAGGCATGGCGAGACCGATTGGAATCGGTTAAGGCGCATTCAGGGTGGTAGTAGCAATACCGAGCTAAACCAAAGGGGGCGACAACAGGTAGAAAGCCTGGCCCTGAGGCTGAGACAGGAAACAATTCAGGCTATTTATTCCAGCCCATTACAGCGTGCTCTGGACACTGCTCAGGCTATTGCTGACTACCACCAGCTATTGGTGGAGATTGAACCATCCCTGAAGGAGATTGAGGTTGGTGAGCTAGAGGGAGTGCCTATCACTGAGGTAGGTAAGCAACTCAACCAGCTTCTAACCATGCATAGTCAGGGTGAAGAATTGCCTAAAATGCCTGGTGGAGAGTCACTAACTGGTGTGCAGCAACGGGTGTGGAGCACCATCCAGCGCCTGGTTGATAGGCATCGTGACGGGGTATTGGTAGTAGCCAGTCACTACTTTTCTATCCTGACCGTCATCTGCTCGGTACTTAATCTACCCCTATCTCAAATAGGCAGGCTCAGGCTAAGCTCAGGTAGTATCAGTATTGTCATTTTTGACGAACAAGCCACCCGCTTAATCCTGTTCAATGATACCTGCCATATAGACGGTACCGAGTCATAGGCTACCGGCAAACCTTTTCGTAGGGGTGGCCTTTTTCGTCGGTGGAGATTGCCGCTGTCCTTTTGCTAGGCGCATTTTAGGGGCTGGCAACTTGCCTTTTCCTGCCCCAGCTACCTATAATAAAGCACTCACAAGGGAGGAAATTGGCAATGGTAGGCGGAAGGCAACAGGAACCATTACCTGAGCGGGTGTTGGGCTTCATTCAAGAGCACCAGCTAGTATCAAGCCAGCACCGTCTGCTGGTAGCAGTATCGGGTGGTCCAGATTCAGTCTGCCTGTTACATGTCCTGGTTAAGCTCCGGGATGAGCTAGGAATAGAACTCCATGTAGCTCACCTTAACCATCAGTTGCGCGGCGCTGAGTCTGAGGCTGATAGTCGGTATGTTGCTGACCTGACCCACCGCCTGGGTATCCCAGCCACTATAGAACAACGTGATGTAAAGGCATACCAAGACCGGCAACACCTCTCACTAGAGGAGGCAGCACGCGAGGTACGATATGCCTTTCTGGCTCAGGTAGCCGAGTCTATCGGAGCTAACCGGGTGGCAGTAGGCCATACCACTGACGACCACATCGAGACGATACTGATGCACTTAATCCGGGGGACTGGAACTAAAGGGCTTCGTGGTTTGGAGCCAAGCACTGAGTGGCAAAATAAGCTAACTATAATCAGACCTCTGTTACTAGTAAGCCGAGAAGAGACCTTCAGCTATTGCGACAGTCACCAGCTTATGCCACGGTTTGATACCTCTAACTTATCGCTGTCACCACTAAGAAATAGAATCCGTCAGCAACTCCTACCACTGCTTAAGAGTTATAATCCACGGGTAGCCGAAGCCCTGCTCAGAACTGCCCGCATTGCTGCTGATGACCTTGCCTATCTGGATAAGGAGGTTGCTCGTCTGTGGGGTAAAATTGTTCGGCGACAAGATAACGCCATCGTCTTAGATAAGGAAGGGTTTCTTAAATTGCCTCCCGCCCTGAAACGGCACCTGCTTCGGGCAGCCATAGAAAGGTTGTCGGGTAATCTCAAGGATATCGAGATGCGCCACATTGACGAGATAATGACTGCCCTAGCTAAACCGGCCGGGAAAAGGCTTAGCCTGCCTGGGGGTTTAGGCTTTTTCATAGAATACGATAGGTACCTGCTAGCTCCAGACCCGGCAGCTTTATCCCCATTCCCCCCTCTGGAAGCTGAGTTTGCCTTAAAGATACCGGGAGAGACAAGGCTACCGGGCTGGTGTGTTGAGGCGGCAATTATAGACCTCAAAGGGGAGTCCAAGAGGGGCGAAGCCCCTCTAACAAATCTTTCTCCTCCCTTCGTAAGGGAGGGGGATAAAGGGGGTGGGTTACCTAATAATAGCCTTACTGCCTACTTTGACCTTGATAAGACTGGCGATAAGCTGATAGTCCGCAGTCGCCAGTCCGGTGACCGCTTTCAGCCGTTGGGTATGAGCCAGTCCAAAAAGCTAGGGGAGTTCATGATTGATGCCAAAATCTCTCACGCCTGGCGAGAGCGAATTCCCCTTGTCTGCTCACCTAGTCATATCCTGTGGGTAGTTGGCTGGCGCATAGATGAGCGGGTAAAGGTTACCGATAATACTAAGCATATTTTATGCCTGGAATTTAAGCAGTGCTAGACCAGGGAAGCCTGAAGGGGCTTTGCCCCTTCAAACACTATTCTTCCCCCTCTCCTTTGAAGGAGAGGGGGATAAAGGGGGTGAGGTTGATGAGCAATCTCTTCTTAACATTATGTGCTTAATCCTGGGATTAAAGGTTATGCCTAGGATTCCACTTCTCTATTTTAAAATTCGAGCTTTGCTAGACTCCTGGTTCGGCTAATTTGACTGGTTTTCTCCAGCGCAGCCAGAGAGCGCCTGCTGTTACTAGCACTGCAAACACCGCGACAAATATTTCCACATGAACAACGGTAAAAATCCCCGACTGGAGGAGAACAACGCTATAGTTTAACAAGCCGTGCAGGAAAGCGGCCAGGAGATAAAACTGCCAA
>SDBU01002193.1_pt1 | contig 26520 bp, 23 predicted proteins | sample 2277071 | NCBI WGS metagenome assembly SDBU01 (sample SAMN10397929, study PRJNA504765) | marine sediment metagenome | isolation source: marine sediment core GS08_GC12, 126 cmbsf | place: Arctic Ocean: Gakkel Ridge, Loki's castle | collected 2008 | reverse complement strand
CCCTAAAGCGACTTCATACTACTATTCTCTAATAAGAGCCATCATACCTAGCATTGCCAGAAAGGCAAGCCCGGCTCCGAAGTAGAAAGGAGCTGCTGGGCTGATAGTTTGCCACAGCCAGCCAGCGAACAGGCTTGTAGCATAGTCACATTAGTTGAAATGGGAATAGCCAGTTGAAACACTTTTATGTTATATTTGCTAGCAAAGCATGGGTGAATTATGAACAGTGGCCAATCCCAAGCCGCTGAATCTAACGTGGCAACCAGACCCGCCAGACTTTACTACCTTGCCTGGCTCGTCTTCATCAAAATAGAAACGTTGAAACTGAATTTGAACTTGTTCACCGTGATGGCCAAGTAATTCCGGTATGGGCTTAAGATGGCGGCGTTATATGGCATAAATCGTGACTTAACCCGAGTCGTTTGCTACCTGTGGGATATCGCAGAGCACAAAAAGCTGGACCAGCTAAAAGACGAGTTCATTGGGCTTCGTTTCCCACGAGCTACACAGTCCGCTGACTGTGATCAAAGGAGCTATCAATACGGCTCTGACCGAAGGAGCCCGTCTATCTCCAGAAGAAATACATCAATTGCTCAAGGATGCAGCTTTGGAGGCAGAATCGCTGTCCCACCTGTTGGGGAATCTCTTGGAGTTGTCCAGAGTTCAGGCCAACCGCCTGGTCCTTTATGCTGAAGAAATCAGTGTCAAAAAAGTGATTCAAGAAGCCGTACAGGAAATAAGGCGCCAGTCTTCAGCACGCCAGTTTATAGTCGACATCTCGAGGAAACTTCCCGTGATTTATGCTGACTCATTGAGATTGGAGCGTATCCTCTATAATCTCCTTGAAAATGCCGTTAAGTATTCACCGCAAGGAGGAGAGATACGGGTCTCCGTCAAACCAGAGGGGGAGTACTTGGTTTTCAGGGTTAGTGACCAGGGGATCGGCATATCCCTCACCGATCAGTCCAAGCTATTTGAGCCTTTCCAGCGCCTCGAAGACCCCAGGCTTGACGGAGTTAGAGGGGTAGGACTGGGGCTATTAGTGTGTCGGAGACTGGTAGAAGCACATGGTGGCCGGATCTGGGTCGAGTCGGAACCCGGCCGGGGTTCCACCTTCTTCTTTACCATGCCTTTGAGCCATGGTTAACCTAGCGAGAATCCCGCTAATTTTCCACTGTCTTTATTACACCGGCGGTCCCAAGCTGATTCGGACCATCCCCAAGACAGGCTGCATCGAAGGCCAGCCATTGGCCTGAACAGCTTCAAGAGGTTCCACCTACAAGGACTCTAATTATATTGTAAGCCTTCCTGACCTGCCCCCCGAACACTTCCGTGACAACAAGGGACGGTACCGTAGAAGAATATGGATTCTTTGACGTTAGGAGCAGAGACAAAATCATCCAAGCCGCTTTCGGGATTCAGGACCCAGACGAGGATACAGTATTCACTTTCAACTGGGCAACACTCATCTTAGCTTGGCTAACAATCATGCTAATGAGCTATGGCTTGCTCATCACCATAAAGAAGCGCTAGAACACTACAGGCTGATTCATAGCTGCGACGACTCGGTAATAGTGCCAGATGTGGGGACAGTGCCGGCAGTGAAGATTTTTGAATACATAGACTGAGTCCCTGGGTATGAACGGCTACCAGCACTGTCTCTTTGGCATTGTGTTCGTGAAAGAAGATAATCACCACCTTCCTGCCCAGAGCTATCTCTGCCGCTGGCAGGTTCCGAGCCACAGTAACACCTTCCAGGTAAACCTTATGGCTGCCAGCAAAGTGCCTCGATTTGACAATTGGCGTCCAGTAGACAGGATTGTTGACATCTGTCCACTAGTCGATTATACTTGCACGGCACTGTATGAAATCCTTATGTAATATGCTAGACTGAGGGTATGGTGAAAAAGGTAGCTGTTACTGGAGGCGCAGGGTTTATCGGCTCTCATCTGGTGAATAGGCTATTGGAAGAGGGGCATGGTGTCCTGGTCCTTGATAACTTCTCAACTGGTTGTATGGAAAACCTATCAGCGCATATAGACAATAATAAATTGCAAGTAATAGAAGTTGATATTGCTAATTTTCAAGACATCAAAGATTATTTCAAAGATGTAACCTGGGTTTTTCACCTTGCAGCTATTGCCGATATAGTTCCATCCATACAGAATCCATTGAAATATCATGCATCCAATGTGGACGGAACTATTTCAGTTCTTGAAGCGGCGCGTAATGCGGGCGTCAAACGATTTATGTATGCTGCTTCTTCTTCGTGTTACGGTATCGCTGACAAATACCCTACCCCAGAAACCGCGCCAATCAAACCGGAACACCCTTATGCTCTGACAAAGTACATGGGGGAGCAATATGTCCTTCACTGGGGAAAAGTTTACGATTTACCCGCTGTCTCGTTAAGACTATTCAATGTTTATGGACCCAGAGCCCGAACATCTGGGGTTTATGGCGCAGTTTTTGGTGTGTTTCTAGCTCAAAAAATAAAGAGTAAACCATTTACTGTCGTTGGCGATGGTACTCAGACGAGAGACTTTACTTTTGTGACCGATATCGCGAATGCCTTTATTATGGCTGCTAAATCGGATATTAGAAATGAGGTTTTAAATGTAGGTAGTGGTAATACTTACAGCATTAATTATCTGGTGGAACTATTAGGCGGTGATGTGGTGCATATTCCAAAACGCCCTGGTGAGCCAGACTGCACATACGCTGATATATCAAAAATAGGGAAACTATTAGGCTGGCACCCCAAAGTTTCTTTTGAGGAAGGGATTAAGATAATGCTGGACAATATTGATTATTGGAAAGATGCACCACTTTGGACACCGGAAACAATTCAAGAAGCGACGGAGGAGTGGTTTACACGCCTCTCCAAGTGATTCCAGGATAAACTATTAGACCTAGCTTTTCTCATCTTGAATATGAAATCGACTAAAAAATTTGCACTAGTTGTTCTTTCGTCACGTATTCGTGTTCGGTATGAATGGTGAGATGGTACATACTGGCTTCTATCCGATGTGTCAGTACTTACTAGCACTCGCCTGTGGGAAGTGTAGTGATGGCTAGCACTAAATTCGACTTTAATAAGCGCATTTCTGTCCATCATATTGGCGGAAGGTCTGGGAGTAGAGCGTTCCCCATCTTAGGGAAGTTCGAAAAAGACCTTATCAATGTGCTCTATGATGCTGACCCAGACTGCATTGCGCAAATCCAAGAGAGAAACCAAAATCTCGAGTCCGAGCTTCACGTTCTGCCATATTGCCTGGGCGATACTTGCAAATCAACCATTTTTTACATTAATTATGACCCATATGCCAGCTCACTCCTTGAGACCAATCCTGACTATGCTTCATATTATTTCTTTTATGGTGATCACGATCATCTTTGGTCAGAAGCTACCAAGGCAGTGGAGAAGCGTGACATTGCGGTGGTAAGTATAGACCATATTTTTCAGTCAACAAATATCGCAGCTCCACCGCCTGACTTTCTTTCAATCGATACCCAAGGGTCGGAATACGAAATACTACTGGGGGCGAAGGAGACTCTGCGCTCAAATGTTGTTGCACTGGTTATTGAAGTTGAGTTTCATTCGCTCTATAAAGGTCAAAAACTCTTTGGAGATTTAGTCAAGCTACTATCAGACCAAGGCTTTGATTTCGTGAGATTTCTCGGCATGCTTGAGATGTCTCCTTTTAGAGCTCCTGTCGGTCTTCGCGGCGAAGGTTTTCAAGTGTCTTCTGACGCCCTTTTTTTCAGGCGGATAGATAGCATTGAGAAAAGTGAGTTTGAGCGTTATCTTTTGTTGCAAAAATTGGCTTTCATTGCCGTCATATTTAATCAAGTGGAATATGGATTACAATGTCTGGCTCAAAGCAAAGGCTTGGTTAGCGATCCACACATAAAAGAACTAGAGGAGCTAACTTACTGGAAGTTTTTGAGGGATCTTGAAAACACAATACAAGGAGCACCGAAAATCTTCCCTCAGACATTTGCCTCAAAATACACATTTGAAGCGAGTAAGTCCCGCTTCAAAAGTTCCGCTGAGTTGGGTAGTCCAGAGAAAATAAGCAGGTTAGGACTCATACGCAAGCTCGAAAAATTCTTGAGGCAAATACCCCCTGTGTTATGGTTGTTAAGACAGTTATGGCATTTACCGAGTAGAGCCAGACAAATGGCTATTCTTACGAAATCAAAGTTTCTCGAGAAACCATCAGATGTGGAGGCTCTTCTAATTAAATATGGTCTCAAGAGTCAAGCAGAGGCTCTTGCTATGAAAAGGGTTATTCAATCACAGTTTATCAAAAAGTCATAGGCAAAGGTTGTAGTTAACCAAAGAGGGAGAACACAAAATGACGGAAGATAAAAACATTATCAGGCTATATTCCAGCCACAGTCCTCAGGCAATAAGGTGGTTGAACTAATATGGCAGGAATGGCTGTTTTTCTTGATAGAGATGGGACTATTGCTCGGGATGTTCACTACTGCTGCCGGGTAGAGGACTTCGAAATTCTACCCACAGTTCCCGAGGCAATAAGGTTGTTAAAGGAGCACGGCTTTAAGGTAGCAGTAGTTACCAACCAGTCAGGTGTTGCCAGAGGCTACTTTACTGACGAGACGCTTTTTCAAATTCATCAGTATATGGAAGATGAGCTAGCCAAATATGGTGCTCGCATAGATGCAGTCTATTATTGCCCTCATCATCCTGACGACGGGTGCCAGTGTAGGAAGCCTAAACCGGCACTTCTCCTGCGCGCCGCAGAGGAGATGGGAATTGACCTGACTCGCTCTTACATCGTAGGCGACAGTGAGATGGATGTAAAGGCTGGAAAAGCCGCAAGTTGCCGGACAGTTTTGGTAACCACTGGCTCCAATGTGGAAAGGGGAATAGCTGAGTCCCCTGATTATATCGCTGACACCCTTTTAGGGACGGCAGAATGGATAGTAAAGGACGCACGATTATAGTAAATAAGCGAGGAGAACACTATGGAAGCTAGTGCCGCTTTTCAGAAAATTAAGACCTTGGACGAATTAGAGGATATTATTCAAGAGCTTAAATCAAAGGGACATACCATTGTCCATTGCCACGGAGTATTTGATTTACTTCACCTTGGTCATATTCGGCACTTTGAATCGGCTAAGCGTGAAGGGGATATACTCATAGTGACAGTGACCCAGGATGAATATGTCAGCAAGGGACCGGGGCGCCCTGTCTTCAATCAGAGGCTTCGGGCTGAATCCATTGCTGCCCTTCAGTGTACAGATTATGTAGCCATTAATAAGTGGCCCACTGCTGTTGAGACCATAAAAAAGCTTAAACCGGATGTCTACACTAAGGGAAGCGATTACGCTAATCGAGAGGGTGACCTGACTGGAGAGATTTATAATGAGGAGGAAGCCGTCAAATCTATTGGTGGGCGAATTTATTTTACCGATGAGCCCACTCTCAGCTCAACCAAGATACTAAACGTCCACTTTGACGTTTATCCTGAGGAAGCCCAAAAATTCCTGGAAGAATTTCGCAGCAAGTATTCGGCAGAGGATATTATCAATCGAATGAAAGAGCTTAGGGAAATGAAGGTACTGGTCATTGGGGATACCATTATTGATCAATACCACTATTGTGGTAGTCTGGGGAAATCACAAAAGGCTGATATTATTGTAACCAAGTATTTATGGGAGGAGAGTTTTGCTGGCGGCGCTCTGGCGGCGGCTAATCACGTGGCCGGTTTCTGCGATAAGGTTCATCTTGTTAGCTGTTTAGGAAAGCAAAATAGCCACGAAGAATTTATTTCAACTCATTTGAAACCGAATATAGAGCCAAAGTTCTTCTATCGTGAAGACGCTCCCACCGTGGTTAAACGCCGTTTCGTTGACGCTGGGCCCCCTGTTCTAGTGAAACTGTTCGAGATTTGCTTTTTGGATGACCACGATTTGCCTGAGTCCGTGGAATGTGAAGTGGGCAATTATATAGCAGCTAGCATAGAGAATTATGATTTGGTGCTGGTAGCTGATTTTGGGCATGGGTTTATTGGCACGAACATTGTAAACATGCTATGTAACAAAGCTAAATTTCTGGCGGTCAATACCCAGACCAATACTGCCAATGTTGGTTTTAATCTCATAACCAAGTACTCTAGAGCGGACTATATCTGCATTGATGAACCGGAAACTCGTCTTGCCTGCCACGATAAGTTTGGCGAGTTGGAGGACTTGACGAAAAGCATTACCAAGGGGCTGCGATGCAACAAGATGGCTATTACCCACGGTAATTACGATACACTAACTTATTCATCGGAAGAGGGCTTCTACAAAATACCTATCTTTTCCAAGGAAGTGACCGATACCACTGGTGCTGGAGATGCCTTCCTTTCCATCACGGCGCCCTGTGTTGCTGCTGGTTTCCCTATGGATATGGTAGGCTTTATCGGGAATGCGGTCGGGGCTTTGAAGGTGCGTATCGTGTGTAACCGCTCTTCCGTGGAGCCGGTTCCTTTATTCAAATTTATTACGGCACTTCTCACATAGGACAAAATGGAGGAGAGAATGCTCGGTGAGGGGATGACGACAAAAAGATTGGATAGCGCTCTTGTTACCGGTGGCGCTGGTTACGTTGGTAGCGCGCTTGTTCCAAAGCTGTTAGCCAAGGGGTACCAAGTTAAGGTCCTCGACCTTTATCTATATGGAGAAGATGTTCTGGATGCTGTTAGAGCCCATCCTAACCTGGAGCAAATTGAAGGCGATATCCGAGACCGAGCCCTCTTGGAAAAGGTAATTCCCGGCACGGATGCCGTAATTCACCTGGCGTGCATTTCTAATGACCCTAGTTTTGAATTAGACCCTCAACTGAGCAAGTCCATTAACTATGATGCCTTTTTCGGTCTTGTGGAAGTATCCAAGCGCTCCGGGGTAAAACGATTCATTTATGCTTCTACTTCTAGCGTATATGGTATCAAAGAAGAAGAGAATGTTACTGAAGACTTGCCACTCGAGCCGCTGACGGATTACTCCAAGTACAAGGCACTATGCGAAGAGGTATTACTTAAAGAGCAATCGCCTGATTTTACCACCGTAGTTATACGCCCAGCCACAGTTTGTGGCTATTCCCCCCGATTAAGGCTTGACCTGGCAGTAAACATCTTGACTAACCTCGCCGTCAATACCGGCCGTATCTCGGTATTTGGGGGGCAGCAAAAACGACCAAATCTACATATTGAGGATATGACCGATTTTTACGTTCAGCTTTTAGAGTTTCCTGATGAAAAGGTTGCTGGCAAAATATTTAATGTCGGATATGAGAATTACCGGGTCTCGGAGATGGCTGAAATGGTACGGAAAGTAGTTGGCAAAGAGGGGGTGGAAATAGTTACTACTCCAACCAACGATAGCCGGTCTTATCATATCTCTTCCGAAAAGGTCAGACGTGAATTAGGCTTTGAGCCGAAACACTCCGTTGAGGAGGCCATAAAAGACCTCTATGATGCTTTCAAAGCCGACAAGATTCCAAATCCGATGGATGACATCCGATACTACAACATCAAGACGATGCTAGCTAAACAACTTAAGTAATAGGGAGAGAATGGAATAAGAATGATACGGGATTTCTTGGAGGGTTAGCCAATGGATAGCTTGGACCTCACACATGAAACATATAAATCAATCTATAAGATGATGCTTCGGATTCGAATGGTTGAGGAGAAAATCGCCGACCTCTATCCGGAGGAGGAGATGAGATGTCCTGTCCATCTTTGCATCGGTCAGGAGGCGGTAGCTGTAGGTATGTGTGCCAACCTGTCTGGTGATGACTATGTGCTAAGTGGTCACCGGTCTCATGGGCACTACCTGGCCAAAGGTGGAGACCTCAAAGCGATGCTGGCTGAGCTATATGGGAAGGTAACTGGATGTTGTCAAGGCAAAGGCGGCTCTATGCATTTGACCGATATCTCTGCAGGGTTTCTTGGGGCTACACCAATCGTGGGTGGCACGATACCTATTGCCGTTGGGGTTGCCTTCGGGTCGGTAATGCGGGGTGAGCAACGCGTGGCAGTGGTCTTCTTTGGTGACGCTGCCAGTGAGGAGGGCGTGTTTCACGAGAGCATTAATTTTGCTGCACTCAAGAAATTACCTGTTGTGTTTGTCTGTGAGAACAACCTATATTCCGTGCAATCCCCACTCTCCGTTCGCCAACCTGAGGGTAGAGAGATATTCTGGCTGGCTAGAGGACACGGTGTTGACAGTTTCCAAGGCGATGGCAATGACGTGGTCGAGGTGTACAAGTTAGCGGAACAGGCTATTCATAAAGCCAGGCAGGGTGGTGGCCCCACGTTCCTGGAGTTCAAAACCTATCGCTGGCGGGAGCACTGTGGCCCATACTATGACTATGACCTGGGCTATCGAACCGAAAGCGAGGTTGAAGAGTGGAAACAACGTTGTCCAATCAAGAAGTTAGAGGAGCAATTGTTGAGGGACGGTGTCCTTTGTAATCAGGATATCGAGGATATGGTGACCAATTTGGAGTTCGAAATAGAGGAAGCCGTGGCTTTTGCTAAAGAAAGCTCCTTCCCGTCACCGGACCTCCTGTTTCAGGATATTTATGCCGAATAGCCCTCTTGAGGAGATATGGTAAAGAATAGAGAACTGTCGTTTGCAATGGCGATAAATGAGGCTACCGATTTGTGCCTGAAAAAAGACTCGGCTGTCTATATTATGGGACTAGGCGTGCCTGACCCAAAGGGCATTTTCGGCAGCACTCTAGGATTGCAGCAAAAGTATGGGAGTATGCGTGTCATGGACATGCCCGCCTCGGAAAACAGTATGACCGGGGTGGCAATTGGGTCAGCCTTGGTTGGGATGAGGCCGATTCTGACTCACCAAAGGATTGATTTCGCTCTTCTGGCGATGGACCAAATTATCAATAATGCCGCAAAATGGCATTATATGTTTGGAGGAAAATCAAGCGTTCCTATTACAGTGCGAATGATTATCGGTCGGGGGTGGGGGCAAGGCGCTCAGCATTCTCAAAATTTCCAGGCATTATATATGCATATACCTGGCCTGAAAGTAGTCATGCCAACCACTCCTTATGATGCCAAGGGGCTACTGATATCAAGTATTGAAGATGATAATCCGGTCATATTCATTGAACATCGCTGGTTGTATAACATTATGGGTCATGTCCCGGAGGGAGTTTACCGGGTACCTCTTGGCAAGGCTAAAATTGTTAGAAGCGGGAAAGATATTACCATTGCTTCCACGTCATATATGACTTTGGAATCAATTAGAGCCTCAGATTTTTTGGCAAAAGCTGGGGTTGATGTTGAAGTGGTGGATATTCGGACACTTAAACCGTTAGATGAAGATTTGATTCTTGAATCGGTGAGAAAGACCGGTAGATTGATTATTGTAGATTTAGGCTATTCCACGGGAGGGGTTGGGGCTGAGGTAGCAGCAAGGGTAGCTGAAAAGGCTTTTCATGATTTAAGAGGCCCTATCAGGAGAATTAGCCTGCCTGACTGCCCTACCCCGACGAGTCGGGTGTTGATTAAAGACTACTATCCCAGGGCTGAACAGATTGTGCAAACAATAGCGGATATGTTGAGTCTAGGAAAAACAAGTGAGCTTGAGTGGTCTGATGAAACAGTTGTATATGATGCTCCCGACAAGTCTTTCACCGGGCCTTTCTAAATTGACATGCTAATAGCCTAGGCATGCTTTTACTCAGACTGTGCCTGTCATTAGGGAGAGGGGGCTGTCTACATGAGTGAAAAAGATTGGAAACGCGTCAAAGAAGAAATTGGGGAACATGGTTTGACCCTGGGACCTTACTTTGCCCAGCAGGCACTATACAAGCCGCGTCATCTCTTGTTCACACTTTCACGCTATAAGTTTGCCGCCAGGCTGCTGCCCCAGCAGGCTCAAACGGATGTCTTGGAGCTCGGCTGTGGCGAGGGACTTGGTACGATGATGCTGGCTGAACAGGGCCACAGGGTTACCGCCATCGACTTTGATAAAGATGCCGTAGGGCATGCCCAAAAAACCCTGGAAAGACCGAACGTCTCGTTTCTGTGTGCGGATATACTGGGCGGGCGGTTCGGTAAGTTTTATGCTGTTATCAGTATTGATGTCATTGAGCACATTGCCAAGGAAAGCGAAGATGCCTTTCTGGAAACAGTATGCGCCAATTTAGACCCCGGTGGCTTCTGCTTAGTTGGCACTCCGAACGAGAGTGCCGCCCAGTACGCTTCAGAGCCCAGTAAGGTCGGCCATGTCAATCTTTTCACTGCCGAGAGGCTGACATCCCTGATGAACAAATTCTTTCGTCATGTATTCGTATTCGGTATGAATGATGAGGTGGTACATACCGGCTTCTATCCGATGTGTCAGTACTTGCTGGCACTTGCCTGTGGGAAACATAGTGATGAATGACAAGAAAGTTAATTATCCTGCTAAAGTAGTAATTTTAAGCAACACCGGCTTTATCGGCAAAGCTGTTTATGAATATATGCGCGACAATACGACAGCTGAAATACACGGCTACTCTTCATCATCCCTTAACTTGCTATACCCTGATAGCCTTAATGCTCTTGACGATATCGTTAATGAAAACACCGCTCTGATTTTAGCGGCGGCAATTACCCGTGACCGCGTAGAGACTCTGGATTCCTTTTATGATAATGTCACCATGTATACCAACGTGGCTCGCTTTTTGGAGCACCACCGAGTTTACAAGTGCGTTTATCTCAGCACGAGCTCTGTCTATGAAGACCCGGTAAACCAGACGCCTATAAATGAAGCCACACCACCTACTAACACTTCTTACTATGCTATTGCCAAGTATGCGGGAGAGGCTATCCTGCAAAATGTGGCAGATGAGGCAGAATTTCCGTGTTTAATTTTACGCCTGCCAGGGGTTTATGGGCCGGGAGATACCCACCTGGACTGGTATGGACCGGGAGGGTTTATCCGTTCTATACTTAAGAATAAAAGCCTTCGTCTTTATGGTGATGGCAGAGAACTACGAGACCGTCTGTATATTGATGACCTGGTTCGCATTGTCTACTATCTGACATGCAGCAATGCAGCAGGAATTTACAATCTGGCTACTGGTCAAAGCCATTCTTATATGGAAATTATAGACTGCCTTCGAGAAATTGTCCCCCATGATTTCGATGTTATCAATATTCCGAGGACCAAGCCGCTCGTAGACTGGAAGTTTGACATTACCAAATTATCCCGGGCGTTACCTGATTTTCGCTTTACCGAACTTAAACAGGGCTTACAAGAGACCTATGAGGCACTTGTGGTTAAGACCAAATAAAGAAAAGGTGGTGGCTATGGCAGAGGTGAATCTTCTAGATACCTATCCCAAGGCTGGTAAGCGGCCGATAAAAGGACGGCTTGAGGCTAAGAAAGACCGGAAGGTTCAGGAAATTGCCAAGCAATTCGGCAGAGAATATTTCGATGGCGACCGGATGTATGGATACGGTGGCTATTACTACGATGGTCGGTGGAAAGCTGTCGCCAGGCGAATGCTGGAGTACTACAGCCTCACTGACAAAGACTCCGTCCTTGAAGTAGGTTCCGGGAAGGGTTTCTTGCTGCACGACTTTTGTGAGCTAATACCGGGCATCACCGTAGCCGGCATCGAGATATCTGAGTACGCCTTGGAACACACTATGGAGGACGTTAAACAATTTTGCCAGCAGGGCAATGCCAAAGAGCTTCCCTTCCCCGACAAATCTTTTGACCTGGTTATCTCGATAAATGTTGTTCATAATCTCAAATTTGATGACTGCTGCCGGGCTATTAAGGAGATGGAGCGAGTTAGCCGAAAGCATAAGTATTTACAGGTGGATTCCTGGCGGAATGAACAGGAGAGAATAAACTTTGAGCAGTGGCAGCTTACCGCTGAGACATATATGAGCACCGAAGACTGGAAGAAACTTCTTGCTAAGCTTGGCTACACCGGCGATTATTACTGGACAATTGCTGAGTAGAGTGATGAGAGGAGCCCAATGACTAAAGCTGCTATTTTATACCAGTTGAATGCTCCTTTGGCTGTGGAGGATATAACCATACCTGAGCCTGGTTATGGACAGGTTTTCATTAAGCTTGTCGCTAGTGGCATCTGTCACAGCCAGTTATCAGAGGTCCAGGGCAGACAGGCTATGCGTGGAACCGACCCTTATTTGCCCCATACACTTGGTCACGAAGGTTCTGGAATTGTGGAGGCTGTTGGGCCTGGGGTTACCAAGGTTGCCAAAGGGGACCATGTCTTGGTTTACCCGTCTGTAGGTGAGGGGATTAATGCTCAGATGCCTATCTATTATCACGGCAAACAGAAGATTAACGCCGGGGCGGCCAACAGCTTTATGGAACGCACCCTGGCTTCTGAAAACCACGTCATTAGAATCAGGGAGGACATGCCTTTTGATAAAGCCGCGGTACTCGGCTGCGCGGTAGCTACCGGTGCCGGCACCGTAATTAATGTAGCTAAGGTAGAACCTGGCAGCACGGTGGCTGTCTTTGGCGCTGGTGGTGTAGGTCTTTGCTCTATTCAAGCTGCTGCCCTTATGAACGCAGCTAAGATAATCGCTGTAGACATTCGTGAGCATAAACTAGAACTGGCCCAGACTTTTGGTGCCACGCATATCATCAACGCTAGTAATCAAGACCCCGTGCCGGCAATTGAGGACTTGACTGACGGCAAAGGAGCTGACTATGCTATCGAAGCAGCCGGGGTTAAGGAAACGATGGAGCAGGCTTTTGCATCAGTGCGAAGAGGTGGAGGCAAAACAGTCATAGCCGGGAATATCCCATTTCAGCATACAATCTCGATTAACCCCTTTGAGCTTATCGCCGGTAAGCAGATTATTGGCTCCTGGATTGGCGGGACGGTTCCCGAGAGAGACTTCCCGCGCTACATCGACTTATATCTAGCCGGCAAATTGAAGCTTGATGAGCTGATAACTCATCGCTTCCAACTTGAGGACGTTAATCTTGCCCTCCAAGCCTTAGAAAAGGGTGGAATGGGCAGAGCTATCATTGAATTTTAGAGGGATAAAGGCAGCAAAGTGAAGATTTTGTTTATCTTTAAGAGCGAGAATTTTATGGCGCCGATTGGACTTTGCACCATATCGGCAATAGCCCGTCAGGAGGGACATGAGGTCTGTCTTTGCGAGACAAACCAAGAAAATCCATTGGCGTGCATAGCTAAACTTAAGCCCGATGTTGTAGCTTATAGCTCCTCGACCGGTGAAGCCAAGCACTATATCAGGATAAACCAAGCAGTAAAGGAAAGGTTCCCCGACATTTTTACTATCATGGGTGGACCCCATCCCACCTTTTATTCAACAGAGTTAATTAGCGAGAATACCCTGGACGCTATCTGTGTTGGGGAAGGGGAAAGGGCATTTGCCGACCTGCTGCGCTCACTTTCATCAGGCGGTGCTGCAAGCGGCATACCCAATATTCTTACCAAAACCGATACGTCCCTTACCATCCGCAATCTGGTAGAAGACCTGGACTCCTTGCCCTTTCCAGACTACGGGTTGTTCTATGATACCACCCCGATGGGCAAAGCACCTCTCAAGCCCTTCATGGCTTCAAGAGGATGTCCCTATTCCTGTACCTACTGCTTTAACAGTGCCTGGCGTAAGCTTTATAGCGGTTGCGGTAAAGTGGTTCGTCAACACTCCGTGGACTATGTTATCGAGAACATTCGAAGGGTTAAGGATAGATGGCCCCTCAGCTCAGTCAAGTTTGAAGATGACATTTTTATTTACCGTGCCGATGAATGGCTGGAGGAATTCTCACGAAAGTATAGGCAGCATATTGGATTACCGTTCTTTATCCTGACCAGATGTGACCTGCTGACAGAGGATATGGTCAAGCTCCTGAAGTACGCCAGATGTCAGTCCATTAGCATGTCCATAGAGGCTGGAAACCCTGAAATCAGGGAGGAAATGCTCAAGCGCCGGATGTCAAACGAGCAAATCATTGCTGCCCATCGGCTCTGTGAAAAGTACGGCATTTATACTTTTACCAACTGTATTCTGGGGCTGCCAGGGACAGCCATAGCTCAGGACATCGAGTCGCTTGACCTCTGTCTGGAATCACGGGTGACCTGGGCAGAGTTCCCCATCTTCTTCCCCTATCCAAAAACCGAGCTTGGCGACTATACTATTAACGCGGGAATGTACGTTCCTGACTATGACAGAATGCACACCTCATGCCAGTTTAGCTCACCACTTAATAGCTTTACGGAAAAGGAAAAGAAGGTACAAAGAAATCTGGCATTGCTAGGGTCGGTGGCTGTGGTCTTCCCCCGGCTACGGAATCTGATTGTCAAATATCTCATCTATTGGCCGCCAAATAGATTTTTCATTCTCCTGTATTGGATAGCCAAACAACGTGTTATCAAGAATAAGATATATGTGACCAAGACGAACTTCTGGGAATCGCTCCGTATTTCCTTACGCAGCTTGAGGCAGGCGATGTTCCAGCACACTGAAGAAAAAGAAGCGTAAGCTATATTTTGCTATGAGCGAAGATATAATTAACCAAAAAATGATTCGTTATAATGTAATGCACAAAACTTAAGGAGGTTACAAGAGTGGAAGACGTAATACAATCGCTTGAAAAAGCATTGATTGAGCAAAATTGGTATCATGGCGATAAGGTGTTTAGGATTGGCCACCCTTACGTTTGGGTTGATGCAGATAAAATGGAACTGCCAATTTATCGTCTTCCTGGTCTGGCAGGGCTACTTTACTATTTTTCGATGTTTTATGAGGAATATCCAACTCCACGAGAAATCCTAACGGATGATTATGAAATAATGAGGCGACATTTAGAGAGAACTATCGGAGACTGTTTCAGACACTATTTCCCATTTCTTGAGGGCGAAGTTTATAACAATTACATTAATTGCACTTCACTAGTAAGAGCACAAGATTATGCATATATAAAAACTTATGCAGGGATTAATCAAAAACACATAAGACATATTGATATCGGGCCTGGGTTGGGCACTCATGCCGTTTGGAGTCGGGAGGGTTTTGATTCTTCTTATTTTGGAGTAGCGGCTATCCCCTTCTCTTATAAAAATCAGCGATATTTTTTTAACTACGTAGCTAAGAATTATTATGACCTTGTTGCTATGGAGACTTTCAATGTCGCTGAAAACAATATTAAAGACATTTTACATTCAAATCAGCCGGCTATTTATCATGTACCAAGCTGGAAATTCCCGTTAATTGATGATAACTCTATAGACCTTGTAACAGCTACGTGGGTCTTAAATGAAGTGACGTTCGCTGGTATATTATGGCTAATGAGTAACTGTATGAGAGTACTAAAAACTAAAGGCGTAGTTTATATTCGTGATTCGAATAGACCCAAACCCAAAAGGCACAACGTAAAGTATGATGAATTACTCACAAACCACGGTTTTAAAAAAATTCATCAGTTAGATGTCGAAAACAGGGTAAATTTTCATGGTGTGCCAAGGATATATGAAAAGATTAAGGGTCATTCACCTAGCTTCGAAGACTTAGTTGAGGAATACTTAGGCCGCTTCGGTATAGCTTCTCAAGGTGAAGAATACAGCCAAAGGCAGGCTTAGAGATATAAAAATGATTTAAGCAAAGGTTCCGAATTGAAACTAACTAAAAAAGTAATTACATATCTAAAAAGCAGGCTTTATTGGGCGCTGATGGATTTGTTTGGATTCATGCTCTTGCTCTGCCTTTATATCATAAAGCCCTTCAAATTTATCAAACTATGCCTTCTTCATTATGACAGAATAGGGCATTTGGCTGGCGATACAGATTTGTTTCTGAGGCGCCTGCAGTTAGCAAATACACCCAAAAAGCGGATTTTGTACTTGGGGATATCGGGGAAGCCGGCTAATAAGCAGCTATTGAGAATGTTCAGGCGAAAATTCCCGATAATAGAAAGCGCACGTGCTCTTGACATAGTCAAAACTTATGTGCTGAGACGGTCAATCTTTTATGAGTCAATGCCTACGATACGCGGTAGAGCTGCTGGATTTTATGAATTTAACAATACGGAGCCAAATCTCCATTTTGCCGAATTTGAAGAAGATGAAGGGGAAAAATTACTAAACAAAATGAGTATTGAAGATAATTCCTGGTTTATCTGTTTTCATTCCCGTGATTCTGTGTATTTGTCCAATCAATGGAACAAAGATTACAATGCATCCAGAGACTGGGGTTATCATGATTTCCGTGATTCTGATGCAAAAAATTTCCTGGAGGCGGCGAAATGCATAGCGTCTTTAGGCGGATTTGCCGTGCGCATGGGTTACGGTGTTGCCGAAAAATTACCCGATTTAGACAATCCTCGAATTATCGATTACGCTTCTTATCATCGAACTGATTTCGGTGATATTTATTTGCCGACAAAATGCAAGTTTTTTCTTGGAAGTGTCTCTGGAATAAGTTTAGTATCTACAATTTTCCATGTTCCTGTCGCTTGGGCCAATGTTGTTTCTCTTGACCATTCTCCTCTGAGGAAGGGAGATTTATTTATTCCCAAGAAAATATGGTCTATCAAGAAGGAGAGATTTCTTACTTTTCGCGAAATTCTGGAATCTGAAATAGCCGATTACATCTATAGTGAGCAATACTCAGAAGCCGGATTGGAGGCGGTGGAAAACACCGCTGAGGAAATTCTTGCTCTGGCAAAGGAGATGAATGAACGCCTGGACAGAAATTTGGAATATACAGAGGAAGACGAGGAGTTGCAAAGCAGGTTCCGTTCACTGTTTCAACCCCACCATCGTTCCTATGGCTCTCCTGCCCGCATCGGGGCTGAATTTCTACAGCAAAATAAGGAGTTATTGAATTAACCGGCGCAAGCAATGTCCGATGCCTGACATGAGGATTGATTTGGGGTGGAGGGAGTTGTAATATTTGATTTGACCTATTGCGAAAAAGAGGTTGCTGATGAAGAAAAGGGGAAATACTTTGAAAACAATATGGTTTTTCTTAAGGCCATATAAATTTTACTTCTTGTTTCTACTTATTGTTTGTATCCTGATTGGTGTTTTGGAGACTTTACACGTAGCTGTATTGTACCCGATATTAAATGATACCTTAGGCACTCAATCTGGCCAAGACAGCAATTTCTTCCTCGTTATTATCGGGAATTTGGCAAAAATGATTCCAATTGATGATGTTATTATTGCCAATTGCATCATATTTGTCATACTTACAGCTTTGTTCTTTCTATTTAGAATGGTGTACCTTATTTTCTCATTAAGAGTTACGTCAAAGATTGTGATAGAGAGTAAGCAGAAGGTATTCCAGAAATATATCAATTCAGACTACCAGTTTTTTGTTGATAATAAACAGGGTGAGCTACTCTACAAAGTTGTTGGTGCCCCAAGTTCCATATCAGCGTTATTAGAGTACCTGACAAAACTTCTTGTCGAAGTCGTAATGTCGGTATCAATATTCGTTTTGTTGCTTTCTCTTTCCTGGCAGGGAGCCATCTCAATAATTGCTGTTGGAGCAGTATATTTCTATTTCACTAAATACTTAAGTTCAAAGGTATCATATTTTGCTGGCACTGTTAAACGTGAAGCAAGTGAAAGAGAAAATGTAATTGTAACTGAGTATATAACTGGAACAAAATCAATAAAAGTATTTGAGACGTCCCTGTATTGGAGGACACAATTTTACAACACGGTGAATAGATACTGGACATTTTGGAGAAGAGGCAATTTCTGGCTCCAGACCCCCGCCAATATAATCAGTCTGGTATTATTCTCTTTGGTTGCCATTGCCGTGATTATAATAAGAATGCAAAATCCGGTTGATTTTATTTCGATAATTCCTGTTTTTGGCACATTTGCCTTTGCCATCTTTAAATTATTGCCCAGATTATCAAGTTTTGGCACTTTACAAATGCAAATTATGAACTCGCTGCCAAATGTCGAAGTAGTTCGCGAGATGCTACAGGACACGACATACAGCAAAATTAAAGGTGGGAACAAGATTCTTTCTGAATTCAATTCATGTATTGAATTTAGAAACGTTAAGTTCACTCACAAAAAGAGAGAGGCTACTTTACATGATATCTCGCTTAAGATAGAGAGGGATAAAATGACAGCCATAGTAGGGGCTTCCGGCACCGGTAAATCAACGGTTGTCGATTTACTGCTACGACTGTATGACGTCGATGAAGGTGCAATCTACATAGACGATATAAGTGTTAAAGAGTATAACATTTCTTCACTTCTGGGGAAATTTGGATTTGTGGGTCAGGAAACTTTCATTCATAATGCATCGGTAAAAGATAACATTAGTTTTGGAAATAGCTATACGATGCCGGAGATAACAGAAGCGGCAAAACTAGCCGATGCACATGAGTTTATTCAACAACTTCCCGAAGGGTATGATACTCTGGTGGGTGACCGTGGTGTGAGACTTTCCGGCGGGGAAAAACAGCGTATTGCCATAGCTAGAGCAATGATAAGAAGGCCGGAGATATTAGTATTAGACGAGGCTACGAGTTCACTGGATAGTATTTCTGAGAATATTGTGCAAGGGGCTATTAATAGAGTATCCAAGAAGTGCACTACGTTGATAATCGCTCATAGGTTGCAAACAATTCAAAATGCCGACATCATATATGTTTTGGATAAAGGGGAAATTGTTGAAAGTGGGACTCATGACCAATTAATAAAGCAAAAAGGGAAATACTGGGAACTATACAATATTCAAGAGGGATAATTCAATGAAAGATTTTTATCGAGATAAGAGGATTTTGATCACTGGTGGGGGCGGGTATATCAGTCAATTGTTAATAGAAAAGCTTCTTGAATTCGAGCCTGAAGTTATTAGAGCCCTTGACGTGAACGAAACTAGCCTTTTCAACCTGCGCCGAAAATATCGCCATAAGGAAGCAAAATTAAGGTTTTTGTTGGGGGATATTCGAGATTTGAATAGACTGCAACATGCGTTTAGGGGTATAGATATTATATTTCATACTGCATCCTACAAGCATGTTTTGGAGTGTGAGTACAACCCGATAGATGCTTTTGAAACGAACATAAGGGGAACCTCAAACGTTATTCAAGCGGCAATAGAGAAAAATGTCCAGAAAGTAATTTATACCAGTTCGGATAAGGCGGCAAATCCATCAAATACTATGGGGGTAACCAAACTAATGGCAGAAAAATTAATGATAGCCGCCAATACCTACAGTGCTCATTCGTGCATTTTTGCCTGCTGCCGGTTCGGCAATGTTGTTCGCGCCAGCGGTTCTGTTGTCCCTTTATTTGAAGAACAAATACTTAACGGTGAAAGAATAACTATAACAGACCCCAGCATGACTAGATTTATTATACCAAGGGAAAAAGCAGTTGAATTGGTTTTATTATCAGGCTCTCTGGCACAAGGGGGCGAGATATTTATTTTCAAAATGCCGGCGATAAACATAAACGACCTGGCAGACGCGCTGATGGAAAAGTACGGCCAGGCATCAAAAGAAATAATCGGTAAGAGGGCCGGCGAGAAGATGTATGAAGAGCTTATGACAGAAGAGGAGATGTCAAGAGCCTATGAAGGAGAGGACATGTATATTGTATTCTCTCAACTGGTGGATACCGATCATGACAGTTATAGGGGATTCAAAAAAGTAGAAACCGTTAAGACTTCCCATAATACAAAATTACTATCAAGACAAGAAATACTGAGGTTGCTTGAGTGAAAGTTTTGGTTACCGGTGGCGCTGGTTTCATCGGGCGATGGGTCGTCAATAGGCTTCTACCGGATGGTAATGATGTTTGGGTACTAGATAACCTATCGAATGGTAGTAAGGGCAATTTGGAAGGATTAGCCAATGCTTCAGGTTATCATGGACTTACGGTAGGAGATGTGCTAGACATGGAATGCGTCACCAATCTATTCCAAAATGAATTTGACGTATGTATTCACTCGGCAGCTCAAATCAATGTCCGGGAGAGCCTCAATGACCCGGAAAAATCCTTTAAAACTAATGTAATTGGCACTTATAATGTTTTGGCTTGTGCCTTGAAGTTTAACACCAAAGTAGTAATTATTGGAACCTGCATGGTGTATGACATGGCACAAGCGGCAGGGATATCGGAGCTATCTCCGGTCAAACCAGCCTCGTCTTATGCTGGCTCCAAGCTAGCCGCGGAGAACCTGGCACTGTCCTACTACTACGGATTTGGATTGCCAGTCGTTGTTCTCAGGCCATTTAATACTTATGGGCCTTTTCAGAAAACGGATATGGAAGGTGGTGTAGTCTCCATCTTTATCGAAAATAAAATTCAGGGGAAAAAACTAAAAATATTCGGGGACGGAACTCAAACAAGAGATTTGCTGTATGTTGAAGACTGTGCTGATTTTATCGTCAGGGCGGCTTTTTCGGACAGTGCTGTCGGTCAAATAATAAACACTGGTTCGGGCAGAGACATCACCATAAATGACCTAGCCTTATTGATTTGTCAAGACCCAAACAGAATTGAACATATTGAACACCACCATCCACAAAGTGAAATTCAGAAATTATTATGTGATAACACCAAAGCAAGAAAAATATTGAATTGGGAGCCAAAGACTCCGCTGGAAGAGGGTATTCGGCAGACTGAAGAGTGGATAAAGGCTCATGAGGTAAATTAAAGTGGGGCAGGCAAAGAGGATATTGATAACTGGTGGCAGTGGGCTTCTGGGCAGCAATGCTGCTAGGATAGCTGCTGATGGCTTTGAGGTTTATGCCACTTATAACTCGAACCCAAGCCAGATTGCGGGGTGCCAGTTTGTACACCTGGATATAAGAGATAAACAGCAAGTGCTCTCTGTGCTTGAAGAGGTCAAGCCAGACCTGGTGATTCATACTGCGGGTCTGGTTAATGTCGATTACTGTGATGAGCATGAAGGTGAGGCCTGGGCGATAAATGTGGAAGGAACGGAAAATGTTGCGCTGGCTTCAAAGCAAGTTGGCGCTAAACTGGTCTATATCTCCACTGATTCTGTCTTTGATGGTAAGAAGGGAATGTATACCGAGGAAGATGTGCCGTGTCCTCTCACTGTTTATGCCAAGACCAAGGTCGAGGGTGAAAGGAGAGTGCAGCGTTGGTTGCCTGATAGCATTATTGTGAGGACTGTTTTTTACGGCTGGAGCCTACACACCAAGAAGAGTTTGGCTGAGTGGGTGGTTGATGGTCTAAGAGAGGGGAAAAAGCTGAAAATGTGGACCGATGCCCTTTTTACACCAATATTGGCAAACAATCTGGCGGAAGTGTTGATAGCAATGTGCCGTCAGAACCTCAATGGGATATATCACGTAGCCGGCAAGGAAAGATGTAGCAAGTATGCTTTCGGGCGGGAGGTCGCTCGAGCTTTTGGCCTAGATGGAAACTTAATTGAACCCTCTTCTATTGCTGAAGCAGGATTAAGAGCACCCAGGCCAAAAGACCCGTCCCTCAATATTGCCAAGGTATCCGCGGCGATAGATACCAAGCTCCTTGGTGTTAAGGAGGGCATAGCCTGGTTCAAGGAATTGGAAGGCTCTCTTAAAGAAGGCGTTAGGGCAAAAACTAGCACGTTTCCCCCAACAACGAAGAAAGTTATACCTTATGGACACCAATGGATTGACGATGAGGATATTGCTTCTGTTGTCGAGGTGCTCAGGAGCGACTGGATTACCCAGGGTGCTAAAGTTGACGAATTTGAAAGGAAAGTAGCTGAATATTGTGGAGCCAGATATGCGGTGGCTGTTTCTAGTGGCACTGCTGCCCTGCATGCCGCCTGTGCTGTCGCCGGGATTTCTGAAGGTGACGAGGTAATAACCACTCCCATTACCTTCCCGGCTACGGCCAATGCGGTAGTCTATTGCGGGGGCAAGCCGGTATTTGCCGATATAAAAGAAGATACCTTGAACATTGACCCTGAGGAAATCCGAAACAGGTTGTCAGGCAAAACCAAAGCCATTCTCCCCGTAGATTTTGCCGGTCACCCGGCTGACCTGGATGAGATAAAAGCTATAGCCGAGGAAAGGGGATTGATTGTAATCGAGGATGCCGCCCATGCTTTGGGCGCCGAATACAAAGGACGCCGAATTGGCAGCCTTTCTGATATGACCATCCTCAGCTTTCATCCGGTGAAGCACATAACTACCGGTGAGGGTGGCATGATTTTGACCAATAGCCAGGAATTTTATGAAAAGCTCAAAATCTTCAGGCACCACGGCATAGTAAGGGATAACCTGGATAAAGACTCATGGTATTATGAAATACATGATTTGGGACACAACTTTAGAATCACCGATTTCCAGTGTGCTTTAGGGCTCAGCCAGATGAATAAGCTTGACCAGTTTATCCAAAGGAGACGGGAAATAGCAGCAAGGTATAACGAAGCATTTGCTGAAATGGCGGAAATCGTAACCCCGGTAGAAAAAGAAAATATAAAAGCAGTGTATCATATATATGTAATTCAACTACAACTGGAGAGGTTAAAGGCAGGCAGAAAAGAGATTTTTGAAGCCCTCAAGGCAGAAAATGTAGGAGTGAACGTCCATTATATTCCAGTACACCTTCATCCCTATTACCAAAGAAAATTTGGATATAAAAAGGGGGATTACCCCAAAGCTGAGGATTACTATGAAAGGGCGATTACTCTGCCCATCTTCCCCAAGATGAGTGACGAGGATGTTGGGTATGTAATTCAGGCTGTCAAAAAGGTGATAGCCAACTATCGGAAGTAGGACTATGGCAGATTTGGAAGTACTAGTTGGGTCTAAGTTCAGCCTCATTCCTTTCAAGGAAGAGCATATATCTGATACATATATTGGCTGGCTTAACAATCCAGAGGTTAACCGGTTTCTAGAGGTACGGTTTGTCCGCCAGACATACGAGACCGTCCTCGAATATGTCCGTTCGTTTTACGGTGAGACAGAGAAATACATGTGGGGTATCTACCTGAATGATACTAACGAGTTAATAGGAACAGCTACATTATCTGATATCAGTTGCCATCATAGGCGAGGTATTGTTGGTCTGATGATTGGAGAGAAGGAGTATTGGGGCAAAGGCTGCGGAACTGAGACTATTAAGTTGGTTGTAGACTACGCTTTCAGAAGACTAAATTTACATAAAGTCACGGCGGGGTCTATTGCTAATAATCAGGGGTCAGTAAAGGCTTTCCAGAAAGCTGGTTTTGAGATTGAGGGGCAAGTAAAAAGTCATGTTTTCCTTAACGGAAAGTATTATGACTCCGTGTATCTGGGTGTCACTAGGGACAAGTTCCTGGGGAACTCTGGAGGCTAGTTAGAATGCGGACATTGGTGGTGGGTTGCGGCTCTATCGGGAAAAGGCATATTCGTAACCTGAAAGCCCTAAGAGCCGGGGATATAATCGCCCATGATTTGAGGCCGGAGCGGTGCCGTGAAGTAGAGCGGGAGTACGGGGTTAAGGCTTATACTAACCTGGAGGAGGCTCTGGCACAAAAGGCTGATGTTGCTTTGATTTGCACGCCAACAAGTTTGCATATCCCCCCCGCATTATCCGCTGCCCGCAATGGCTGTCACCTGTTCATTGAAAAGCCACTCTCGCACTCTTTAGAAGGTGTTGACGAGCTACTGGAAGTAGTGGCTGAAAAGGGTTTAGTAACGCTGGTTGGCTGCAATATGAGATTCCACCACGGTATAGCAAAAATGAAAGAATTGCTGAAAAAGGAAAGCATTGGCAGGGTACTCTGTGCCAGGGTTCAAGCTGGGCAGTACCTACCCGATTGGCACCCCTGGGAGGATTACCGCCAGGGCTACAGCGCCAATATGTCTCTCGGTGGCGGAGTTATTCTGGACGGCGTCCATGAGATAGATTATATTACCTGGTTTCTGGGAGAAGTGAGCCAGGTTGTTTGTTTTTCGGGTAGACTCAGTTCCCTGGAAATCGATACCGAGGATACGGCAGAAATTCTCATGCGGTTCAAATCAGGAGCTATGGCTGAAGTCCATCTGGATTATATCCAACGTGCCTATGGTCGCTCCTGCCAAATTATCGGGGAAGAGGGGACAATCCTATGGGATTTTAATGATAAACAGGTAAAGCTATATTCAGCCAGGACAAAAGAGTGGCAGCTATTCCCCGAAGAGCCCGGTTATGATATTAACCAGATGTATATTGAAGAGATGAAGCATTTTATCCAGTGCCTGGAGGGGAAAGCCAAGCCGATGCAAGATATAAATGCCGGTAAAAGGATTTTAGAAATTACTTTAGCGGCGAAAGAATCAACAAGAACCGGGAAAGTGATAAACTTATAGAGAGAGACTAGGATGTATGTTGTCGCCATAATTCAAGCGAGAATGGGTTCCACTCGACTGCCAGGAAAGGTGATGCGTGAAATCATGGGCAAGCCTTTACTGTGGCATCTGGTCAATCGGCTTAAAGGGTCACAGCTCATTGATAAGATTGTCATCGCTACCACCGATAAGGCAAAGGACGAGCCGATTTTAAAGCTGGCTCAGAAATTAGGTATAGACAGCTTTGCTGGCAATGAGGAGGATGTCCTGGATAGATATTACCAGGCAGCAAAGAGGTATAGTGCAGACCCAATAGTAAGGTTAACTGCTGATTGCCCCCTAATTGACCCGGAGATAGTTGATAAGATCATTAGCTACTACTTAGATACTAAAGGCACGCTGGATTTCGTGCATAATGGAATTAGCTATCCCGACGGCGTTGTAGAGACTGAAGTATTCTCTTTCGCTGCCTTAGAGAAGGCTTGGCGAGAGGCGAGATTATTATCCGAGAGGGAACATGTAACTCCGTACATATGGAAAAACACGGAGATGTTTAGAACTGCTACACTAGAAAATGACGAAGACTTATCCCATATAAGGCTGGTGGTAGATGACGAAAAGGATTTTCAGCTGGTAGCCGAAATATTCCATAAATCGTATAAAGAATCTGAGATTTTCCACCTAAGAGACATTTTGGATTTCCTGAACAAGAGACCGGAGCTTTTAGAATTGAATAAGCGCATGGTCAGGAATGAGGGCTATCTAAAATCTATAGCAAAGGATAGGCTTGTCCGATAGACCACAGGGAGGCCAATTTAGAAATGAAAGTGTTACCAAGAAAGCTAATAAATTCTAAGGAATATTGGGAGCGGGCGGAGAAGATAATCCCGGCTGGAACTCAAACCTTTAGCAAAGGCCCTACTCAGTTTGTGCAGGGGATAGCTCCAATATACCTGCAAAGCGGTAAAGGCAGCCATGTATTTGATGTTGATGGCAACGAGTACATTGACTATGTTATGGCACTGGGCCCAATAACCTTGGGTTATTCCTATCCTCAAGTGAATGAGGCTATCATCAGGCAATTAGAGCAGGGCATTACCTTCTCCCTGATGCACCCTTTGGAAGTTGAATTGTCTGAGCTTCTGGTTGAGCTAATCCCTTGTGCTGAGATGGTTAGATTTGGCAAGAATGGTTCAGATGCTACATCAGGGGCAGTTAGGGTCGCACGGGCCTATACCGGCAGAGAGAAGATTGCCTGTTGTGGCTATCACGGATGGCAGGACTGGTATGTAGGAACAACTACCAGGGATAAGGGGGTTCCAAAATCCACTAAAGAGTTGACTATCCCGTTTGAATATAACAATATTGAAAGTCTCGAAAGCATATTTGCTCAGAATCAAGGTCAAATCGCGGCTGTTATCATGGAACCGATAATAATTGAAGAGCCTAAAGACGATTTTCTGCAAAAGGTGAAGGAGTTGGCGCATAAGAATGGAGCCATATTGATTTTCGACGAAATCGTGACTGGCTTCAGACTGGCTTTAGGTGGAGCCCAGGAGTATTATGGTGTGACCCCGGATTTGGTTGCCTTCGGCAAAGGCATGGCAAATGGGATGCCTATATCGGCTATTGCCGGAAGGAGGGAGATTATGAAGGAGTTTGAAGAGATTTTTTATTCCTTCACCTTTGGAGGGGAAGCTCTTTCCTTAGCTGCGGCTATTGCTACTATTGAGGAAATCAAGGAGAGAAATGTTATTGAACATTTCAGGAAGCAGGGAGAGAAGCTAAAGTATGGCTACAACGAGTTAGCTCAATCATTTGGGTTAAGTGGTTATACACAATGCATCGGCGTACCAGAACACAGTGCCTTTTATTTCATGGATGTAGAAGGCAACGATTCCTTGGAGATGAAGAGCCTATTCCAGCAAGAAGTGATAAAAAGGGGCATCCTGACTATAGGTGTGCACCTCCTCTGTCTTTCCCATAGCGATGAAGATGTAGAAAAGACCCTTGAAGCCTATGAAGATGCTATGATGGTTCTCAGGCAGGCTATTAACGAGAATAACATCGATAAATACTTAGAGGGTGAGAAAGTCAAGCCTGTATTCCGAACGTTGGTCTAAGGCCGGAGAGGCAAATGACGCAAAAAGTGAAAATTGCTGGCAGGATGATAGGGCAGGGAGAGCCTTGCTTCATAGTTGCTGAGGTAGGCAG
>SDBU01002192.1_pt1 | contig 26521 bp, 24 predicted proteins | sample 2277071 | NCBI WGS metagenome assembly SDBU01 (sample SAMN10397929, study PRJNA504765) | marine sediment metagenome | isolation source: marine sediment core GS08_GC12, 126 cmbsf | place: Arctic Ocean: Gakkel Ridge, Loki's castle | collected 2008 | reverse complement strand
ACCTAGATGTAACGGTCCATCAGCGTAGGGCCAGGCAACACCAATAAAAATTCGCTCACTCATAATCTAACTCTTGACTAACAAATTACCTAACATTTTATCACAGCCCGGCCATGGTGACTAATACCGAGACTGATTATCAAATCTTCCCTCAAGCTACCCAGATAAACGGCCTCCAACATTTTAAAATAACCTCAGCCAGGCTTGATACAGCTCTCTTCTTGATAAACCTGTTTCTCCGGCTACCCTGGCTATTGCCTCTTTAGCCGTTACCCCAGACAGGCGCATATCATGTAATTGCCTCTCAATATCTGCTGTCAACGAGGGGCTATCCTTCCCTCCCCTGCCTTCAATAACCAGAGTAAACTCACCCTTTGGCTCCGTGAAGTGCTCTATGGCTTGGCTTATTGTCCCCCGAAAAATCTCTTCATGAATCTTAGTAAGTTCACGGCAAACGGCTATTTTTCTATCTCCAAAAGTAAGCAGCATATCGTTCAGTGCCACTAGCAGCCGATGGGGAGCTTCTAAGACTACCATAGTGCTGCATTCATCGGTAACAGATTCTAGAAGACGCCGCCGGTTGTTAGCCCGACGAGGTAGAAAGCCTAGGTAGACAAACTTCTCCGTAGGCAGTCCAGAAACAACAAGTGCTGTAACGATGGCAGAAGGCCCGGGAATAGGAATAACCGGGATGCCTCGCTGGTTAGCTGCCACAATTAGTTCATAGCCAGGGTCAGACATACCTGGCATTCCAGCATTAGAAACAAGAGCCACATCCCCCTCCTCAAGGCAACCTAGAATATGAGCTAGTTTAGTCCACTTATTATGCTCATGATAACTCGTTACTGGGGTCTTGATGCTATAGGTAACAAGAAGTCGTCTCGTCCTGCGTGTATCCTCAGCAGCAATAAGCTTTACTTCACGGAGAACACGCAAAGCACGCAACGAAATATCCTCTAAATTACCAATGGGAGTAGCCACAATAAAGAGAGCCGGCACTGCCTTTTCATCTTCCTCAGTTTAGTTATTATAACCTACACTTCGTCGCCCGTCTATGCCCTTCAAAATCTGGTTCTACTTAGATGCGGCTGATAGTTAATTAAAGTAGGTGAGATAAAAAGCAACAACAATAGCACATCAAGCCACACAGATATAAGGGTTAGGTTATTCCCTTTTCTTCCGCTTAGTGGGGGGAATCTGCTAAAATAGGCTAAAAGAGGAGGGAAAGGATGGATTTTTCCCTAAGCGAAGAGCAGCAGATGCTGCACAATACAATTCGCGAGTTTACAGAGCGAGAATGTCCTCCAGAGCTAATGCGCGAACTTGATGCCCAAGGAAAGTTCCCAAGGGATATTTTCAATAAGCTTGCCTCCTTGGGTGTATGCGGGCTAACCATTCCTGAAAGGTATGGTGGCGCCGGTAACAAGATAGTGGACGCTGCCATTGTAATTGAAGAGCTGTCTAGGTGTAACGCTTCACTGGGGATGGTGTACATTCTCAGCGCCTTCTATGGTGGGCATAATGTTTACCTGACCGGTAACGAGGAGCAAAGAAAAGCATACTTGCCCCGCATAGCAAGGGGTGAGATGCTCTTTGCGTATGCTCTCACTGAGCCAGACGCTGGCGCTGATATAGCTGCTGTAAGTAGCCGTGCTGTTTTGAAAGGGGATAGCTTCGTGGTTAATGGTGTGAAAACATTTATAACTTCTGCTAATGAAAGCGACATTACAACTACATTGCTGAGGACAAATGGGACACCCCCTTCAAGAGAGGGGCTGACCATGTTCTTCATCGATAGCAAGTCCCCCGGAATCAAACTGCGCTCAATAGGAAAGCTGGGATGGAAACCTATTCATACCTTTGAAGTCGTCTATGAAGATGTCACTGTTCCCAAGGCAAACATTGTAGGGGGTGAGGAAAACCTCGGCAAAGGGTGGGAGACATTGCTCTCCACGCTTGAAACCGAGCGGCTACAGCTCGCTGCCTGTGCAGTTGGAACAGCTCAGGGAGCTCTTGACCGAGCAATAGCCTATGCCAAGGAAAGACATCAATTCGGGCAGCCGATTGGAAGGTTTCAATCTATCCGCCATATTATTGCCGACATGCTCACCCAGGTCACTGCTGGTAGATGGCTTACCTACTACGCAGCCTGGCTAGCAGAGCAAGAGAAGCCTTGCTTATTGGAATGCAACATGGCAAAACTTTTTGCATCCGATATGTGCCGAGCCGTGTGCCTGGGTGCAATGGATGTTACGGGAGCCTACGGGTATAGCACAGAACTCGATGTAGAGATGTTCCTAAGGGATGGAATTCCCTTCGTTATGCTTGGTGGGTCAAGCCAGATTCTTAAAAACATGATAGCCAGACAAGGCGGTGGACTTTAGCTAAATGAGCTTCGAAATTGTCAAAAGGGCTCAGGAGAAAACAAGGCTTAGATTTACTCACGATGGGACAGGAATAGATGCTATAGTGTGCTGATTGGTCGGGCAGTAGCCAAGGTTGCAAAAGAGGTTCCAGACTATTTAGAGGTCGGAGTTTCTAGATAATCTCTACTAAGGAAAGGAGGCGAAAAATAGATTATAAAACAATTATCTACAAGAAAGAGGGGAGAGTTGCATTTCTGACCTTTAACCATCCTAAGATACTTAACCTAGAGATAATGGAAAAGCTTAGCAATGGTCGGGAGTGAGGACATGCTCAAGGGTATGAAGGCTTTCTCTCAGAAAAGGAAGCCTGTTTGGAAGGGTAAGTAATAATCATAAATCAACACGGAGAGAATTAAAATGGACTTTCAATTAAGTGAATTACAGCGAATGCTTCGCCAAGACGTACGAAATGTTCTTGAGAGAGAATATCCTCTTTCCCACGTAAAGGAACTGGATCAGCGTGGGGAGGATTATGACCGTGATTTTTATCTTCTTATGGCAAAGCTAGGTTGGCTTGGCTTTCTACTGCCACGAGATTATGGTGGGGTTGAGGGCGAGTGGCTGGATTGTGCCGTATTTTATGAGGAGTGTGGGAGGGCGCTCATTCGCAGTCCCCATTTCGCCACGGTTGTGCTTGGTGGTCAGCTAATACTTAACTTCGGCAGCGAGAGGCAAAAATCTAATTTACTTCCGAAAGTAACCAGTGGCGAATTGATTTTGGCTCCCGCTATCAGCGAGCCTGATTCTGATTTGGAGTTGAGAGGTTTAGCCACATCGGCAACACTTCGAGATAACACCTATAGCTTGACTGGCTCAAAGCTCTTTGTGCCTAATGCACATGTTGCCGACTACATCATAACCGGGGCAAAACTTGGGGAGGATTTCGGTTTGTTTCTTGTCCCGTCAAAGGCAAACGGTGTGAAGAGCACACCTATGGATGCACTAGGTGGAGAAAAGCTTTGCGAGGTTCTCTATGAAGATGTGCAGCTCCCAGAAGTTGAACTTTTAGGTGAAAAACCAGTTGAAATCGAGCAGGTAAACAGCCTGCAAAATAGAACCAAACTGATGCTTTGTGCCGAAATGGTCGGTGCTTGTGACAAAGTACTCGAGATGACAGTAGATTACTGCAAGCAGCGTATAATATTTGACCGACCAATTGGTGCCTTTCAATCACCCCAGCACCTAATGGTGGACATGACTATAGCTATTTCAGGGCTAAGATGGCTTGTTTACCATACAGTGTGGATGGCAGGATTGGGAATGCCCTGCGATAAAGAAGTTTACATGGCACAGCTACAGGCGGGACAAACCTACACCTGGGTGACCCGCAATGCTATTCACATCAACGGCACAGTTAGCCTGTCAACTGAGCACAATTTGAGTCTTTTCTATATGAAATCCAAGGCATCTCAGCTTAATCTGGGCAGTGCCGATGAGATGAAGGAACACATCGGAAGCAAAATAGAACTATAGCGCAGAGGAGACAAAAATGGAGTTTCAGCTAAATGAAGAGCAACAAAGGTTAAAGGCAGAATTAAAATCATTTCTTTCTCAGCAGAAAGTACAGTCCAGGGAGCGGCAGCTATCAACCGAAGAGTTTACTGATGGAATGTGGCTTGCGATGGCAGAGAAGGGATGGCTCGGTCTAAATTTGTCCCGCAAATATGGAGGGGCTGAACGACCATATATTGACACTGCGATTTTCCTAGAAGAATTGCACTATCAGCGTGCCCCCGAGATAGTGCGAACGTGGTACGATATATGCGTTGGGACAGCCCTACACTTGATAAATAAGTATGGAAGTGAGGAATTGAAGAATCGCTTTCTGCCTCCTATACACCAGGGAAAGATGAGGTTTTCTCTTTGTTCAACAGATACAGAAGGAGGCTCTGATATAGCCAGTGTTAAAACTACCGCCAGAGAAGAGGGGGACTACTTTATCGTTAATGGTACGAAAATCTACAACGATTCTAATCGTGGCAACAACTGGACCTGCATGTTTATTCGAACGGGCACCTATGAATCAAGAGAAAAGGGACTTAGCGTTTTACTGGTTGACTTAAAAACACCGGGTATCAACATCGGTCTTTTTCCATTTATATGGGAATTGGACCGAGCCGAGGTAGTGTTTGAAGACGCGAAGATACCCAAAGAAAACCTGGTAGGAGAAAAGAATAACGGATGGACTTATGTTATTGATGGAATCGCTGGAGACTGGAGAGCACTAGGTAATCCCGGACTGCTTCAGCGCGACTTCGAAAGATACCTGGAGATAGCAAAGGGGATTAAGCGTGGTGGACAACGAATTATGGACATTGTCCCAGTGAGAAACAGGCTCGTTGAGCTTGCCACCGAGTTAGAAATTGCGCGCTATCTCTTCTACCACGCTTACTGGGTTCTGGACCAGGGCTTGCCTGGTGTGGTTGAAGCGGGCATAGCGAAAATATATAACACCAGCCTTTGGGAGCGCCTTTATAACGCGCTAATAGAAATATCCGGACAATATGGACTACTTCGCCTGTCACCATCAGCACGGAAGTTTCCAGTGGTCAGCTTGGCATTACCTATTCAGTATAATTTTGCTCCTGCGCTGAAGATCGGAGGCTGGCCTGTGGAGACAGTAAAAAGCTTTATTGCCAAGGAGAGGTTTGGGTTACCAACGGAGATAGCAGATTATCAATTTTGAAGGAGATAGGATACCTTGCCCAATATAGATTTATGCACTGTAGTATCATTTAGGCTAAAAAATGAATTTTAAAGCTAAAATCTGGAAGAATAGCAGTCGTAGGGATTGGCTATCGTAGGAGAAAGACAATAAACTATTATCTTGAGCGTGCCGAGCGGCCAAATCAAGGACTTGAGACCAGATTTGCTCGTGTTTATCCTATTGGTGACTATACTGAACCACACCGCATCAGGAAGGGTATTCATGATGCTGCCCGGGTAGTATATAATACATATAATATATATGGTTTTCCACTAATAATCTTAAATATGGGGGAAACAAATGAGTGAAAAGGTAGCGATTGTAGCGGTAGCCCAAACAAAATATGAGGAATGCAAAGAAGGTGTAGACCTTAGCGAAATGATCTACGAAGTTGTCAAAGAGGTTCAGGAGAAAACAGGACTTAAGTTTACCCAAGATGGGACAGGAATAGATGCTACAGTGAATTGCTCTCAAGACCTGTGGGATGGAAGGACAATTTCTGGAATGTGGGCTTCCGATGTGGCGGGGGCGCATTTGAGACCCGAGGAAAAAGTTGCTGGCGATGGAGTGAGTGGAGTAATCTACGGCTTCATGCAAATTCTCTCTGGTCACTATGACATCGTTCTGGTAACCGCTTATTGTCGGGAATCGATAACTAACGGAAGGCTCGTAGAGTGGATGTCTATTGACCCCATATTTCACCGGATGCTGGGTCTGGATTTTTGCTCCGGGGCCGCTCTCCAAGCTAGGAGATACATGTATAAATATGGGATCACTCCAGAGCAATGCGCTAAGGTGGTAGTTAAGAGTCACAAAAACGCCAGAGACAATCCTTATGCCCAAGCACCAAAGCATCTCTCTGTAGAAGATGTGCTTAATTCCCCAATCCTTGCCTCTCCTATTACAGTATTGGACACCAAGCCTACTTCGGATGGTGCTTGTGCCTTGATACTGGCCAAAGAGGAAAAGGCTAAAAAGCTTACCGATAAGCCAATATGGATAAAGGGTATAGGAAGTTGCTACGATGCCCATTTTCTCGGAGATAGAGATTTGGCTGACTGTGATTCATTAATGGCGGCGGCAAAGCAAGCCTACAAGATGGCCGGAATAGAAAACCCCTTGAAGGAAATAGATGTTGCCGAGATATCAGAGCAATATTCCTATCAAGAGCTAATGTGGAGCGAGGGAATGGGGTTTTGTCGGCGAGGAGAAGGAGGAAAACTTATCGACCGGGGAGTAACCGAGATGGGAGGGGAACTGCCGATAAACCCTTCCGGGGGTGCGTTAGTAGGCGCCCCGGTGACAGTATCTGGAGCAGCGCGTGTAGCCGAGGCTGTGCTTCAGCTTAGAGGAGACGCTGGTGCCCGGCAGGTGCCGAAGGCCAGAACAGCGCTGGCTCATGGGATGGACGGAATTTGTGGTCAAGTGCATCATGTAGTGATTCTGGGAATTTAAGAAAAAGGAGGCCAAGATGCCAAGTAGAGTTGCAATTGTCGGTATTGGGCAGACAGAACATAAAACCCGCCACCCAGAATATAGTCATGCCGAGTTAATTAATGAAGCAGTAAGGAGAGCCCTAGAGGATGCACAGCTAACGATAAAGGATATAGACGCGGTTCTCAATGGGAACATGGATCTTTTCGAAGGGCACGGCCTTTTGGACGCCATGACTGTGGATGGCAGCGGTGCCTATCTTAAGCCCGGGCGTAAGATGAACACAGGGGGGACAACTGGGGGGACAATGGTAGCTTCGGCTTGGTTCCATGTTGCGTCAGGCATGTATGATGTTGTTTTAACTGTTGCCAGCGAGAAACAGGAGGAAAGTGGTGGTAATACCACTTCAGCAATCATCACCTGTGCTGACCCCTTAACTTATCGGGCGTTCTCTACGGGCGCTGTAGGAGGTTTAGCAATTATATCTGCCAAATATCTGCGTGAGACAGGGTGTGGAGAGCTGCCTGGGGCGATAGTGCGCGTGAAGGCAGCTAATAATGCCCTGAAAAACCCTTATGCCCACTTAAAGCTACAGCTAACTGTTGAGGAAGTGCTGAAATCCCGCATGTTAATTTATCCCCTGAGGTTGCTTCACATGTGCCCTCAATCGAGCGGTGCTTGTGCTTTGGTGCTGGCTTGTGAAAAAAAGGCGAAAAAAATCAGTGAAAAGCCTGTTTGGTTTAAAGACCATGTCACTTCTCACCAAGAGTGCTTCAAACGAAGCCTTGCCCCCGACCCTACCCCCTCCACGCCATCGCAGACTGATGCGGCAATAAAACTCTACAAGAGAAACGGCATTACCCAGCCTCGCCGTGATATTGATGTTTTTGAAATGTATGAGCCGGCAGCCTGGGCTGAAATCGCCTGGATGGAGGACTTCCTCCTCTGTGAAAAGGGGGAGGCTTGGAGGTTAGTGGAAAAAGGAGTAACTGCTCTAGACGGTGAGTTTCCCATAAATCCATCCGGGGGAGTAGTGTCCACCAATTCCATTGGTGCTACCGCTATGGTCCGAGTGGCTGAGGCTGCCCTTCAAATCCGAGGGGATGCCGGTGAGCACCAGGTGACTAAAAAAGAGGTCAAAACCGCTGTGGCGACTGCTTTTGGCGGCTGTAACTGGACTATAATGACCCTTTTATCCAAATATTTAGATTAGGAGGGGAAATTGGCTAGGGAAGAAGTTCAAGAATATATAATCGTCCCCTGTGGAATTAAGGGAGAAATGAATGTTTCTTATAAATGGGGAGCAGGAGATTTTGTGGGTAAAGCTTTAGAGGAATTACGCGATAACGGCAAGATTTATGCTAATAAATGCCCTCAGTGTGGACGCTTCCATCTTCCCCCCAGGAAAGTTTGCGGTAGATGTCATGTGGAGATGGAAGGGTGGGAGAAATGGATAGAAGTCGGCCCCAGAGGGACGGTGCTGCTGTTCACGATAACAGTTACACCCTTTCTGGAACCGGAGACTGGTAAGCCAAGAGAGGTTCCTTACACTGTAGCTACTATCCAGCTAGATGGTGCCCCGGTGGCCTTTGAGCATTTTCTTCAAGAAACTAATCCAGAAAAGCTCAAGGTGGGAATGAGGATAGAGGCAGTCTTTAAGCCCAAAGAGCAGCGGAGAGGAGATCTGAGAGATATCCTTTACTTTAGAGCTATCGAGGAATAAGGAGGCTTAAGTTGAACCAGGAGACGAAACCGAAGATGCCTATATCAATCCCTGGAGCGATAATAATGCCCTACAGGTATTACGCCGGAGCTACAGGGAGCAAGTTCTTTATTGAACTAAGGGATAATAAAAGAATAATGGGGATTAGGTGTCCTCAGTGTAATCGTACTTATGTACCGCCGCGGTCAACCTGCATTCACTGTTTCAGAAAGCTGGACGAGTGGGTAGAGCTTGACGGTATGGGGACATTAGAAAGCTATTCCGTTGTTCATTATTCCCTTCCCGTCCACCCCCTAAACCCTCCTTTTGCCTATGGAATTATTAAGCTCGACGGCGCTGACAGCGGATTAACTCATTTCCTGGGAGAGGTTGAACCTGAGGAGCTTAAGATAGGGATGAGAGTTAAGCCTGTATTTAAAGAAAAAAGGGAGGGAAGTATTTTGGATATCAAATACTTTAAACCCCTTTACAAGAATTCATGAGGTAAAGGTATTACGGGGAGAGACTTTTCTCACACAAGACTGGTGAAGGAAATCTATGTCCATAAATAAGATTAAAAAGAGCTACGAGGAAGCAATAGCAGATATTTTTGATGAGGCCACGATTATGGTAGACGGCTTTGGGGGGCCTGGCGGTATGCCCAGCGGCCTTATTTGGGCTTTGCACAATAAGGGGATAAAAAATCTCACTATTATCAGTAATAGCGCAGGATTACCCGAAGTAATTCGCCAACAGCGAGTGCCACCTCACGGGTATATTGACTGTGGGGTTTTATTTGAAAACAAGCAAGTAAAGAAGGTAATTGCCACCTTTCCGATAAGCACTGCCATCAGTTCTTCTATTTCTCCTTTCGAGGTACAGTTTATGGCTGGAGAAGTTGAGCTTGAAATTGTGCCCCAAGGAACACTGGCTGAGAGGATTCGGGCTGGTGGTGCTGGTATCGGGGGATTCTATACTCCGACAGGGGTAGGAACGGATTTTGAAAAGGGGAAGGAGAAAAGGATAATCGATGGCAAAGAATACATTCTTGAATTTTCCCTTAGAGCGGATTTTGCCCTGATTAGAGCCTATAAGGCTGACCCTTGGGGTAACCTTATTTACCGGAAAACCTCTCGAACCTTTAATGCAGTAATGGCTACCGCAGCAAGAATAACCATCGCCGAAGTGGAGGAAATCGTGGAGGTGGGTGAATTAGACCCCGAGACTATCGTGACTCCGGAAATATATGTTAGCCGAGTAGTGCTTATACCAGAAGAGCTGCCTCCGGGGATAATTTGGCGCTATCGGGAGGCAAGATGAAGATGCGATTAAGTGAAGAGGTTATGGCAATGCGGTTAGCCAAGGAATTTTTCGATGGCGCCATTGTTAATTTAGGCTATGGGCTTCCAACTCTAGCAGCCAATTTTATTCCTGAGGGGAAAACAGTAGTCTTTCACACTGAAAATGGTGCCCTGGGTTTTGGCCCTACCCCCACTTCACCACCATTCGACTGGGATCTAGTAAATGCTTCCGGACAGCCTGCCACCCCTGGCTCTGGCATGTCTTTCTTTGACCATGCCGCGTCATTTGCTATGATTCGTGGGGGCCACATTGATATAGCCGTCTTAGGCGCTCTCCAAGTTTCGGAGAAAGGCGACTTGGCGAATTGGACGACGGGTAAAAGACCGGCGGCAGGACCTGGTGGGGCAGTGGATCTCGCTATTGGTGCCAAGAGAGTGGTAGTGCTTATGTCTCATGTTGCTCCTGATGGAAGCTCCAAAATTGTCAACAGGTGCACCTACCCGCTGACGGCCAAGGAGTGCGTCAGCCTAGTGATTACAGATATGGCCGTGATTGAGGTAACTGGGGATGGGCTGGTTTTGAAGGAAATTGCACCTGGGTTCAGCCCCGATGAAATTCAGCAAGCTACAGAGCCAAGGCTCATCATAAGCCCAGATATGAAAGAGATAGAACTATAGGTTCTATCATGCTCCGAGCCAGAACGGAATCACCCACATTCCAATAGCTGTGTGTTGCCTATAGCTTGCCTGTAAAGTTCCGGTTCTTGTATCTCCCTTGCTTTTTCAAAGACATATGGTGGATAATAAGCTAGGATTAAATCTAGAAGAAAGTAACTACTAAGTGAAACCCTTTTACCGTGATATTTTAGTGACGCTCACACTGGGTGTAGTAATCTTCCTTCTACTGCAAACCACAATCCAGGCTTCTATCGTTAGATACAGTAGTATGGAGCCTGGCCTTGAGAAAGAACAACGACTATTAATTAATAAAGCCGTTTATTATTTTCATGAACCTGAGAGGGGTGACGTGATTGTATTTCATCCACCCAATAACCCCCAAGAGAGCTACATCAAGCGCATTATTGGCTTACCTGGTGAGTCCGTAGAGATAAAACAAGGGATAGTTTATATTCATACAAATGGTAATGTTATACCACTGAATGAAACATCCTATCTTAAAGAACCACTCACCGGCGCTTTTAAAGGGGATATAATCCCGGAGGATGAATATTTTGTTCTTGGTGACAACCGCAATATTAGCAGTGATTCCCGCACCGGCTGGACAGTGCCACGCCAGAATATAGTTGGCAAAGCCTGGCTATCCCTCTGGCCCCCAGATAGGTGGGGACTTGTCGCTAATTTCTCCTTACAGGAACAACTAGATAGCTCCATGAGTAAGTAACTGCCTCGCTGATATTAATAGGAAGCTTTAAGGAGGTAAGGTTGATAAACGATGTAGAGGAAATCTTTCAAAAATCAGGGGCTATACTTAAGGGACACTTCTTGCTTGCCTCCGGGCTACATTCCCCTATCTATTGGGAGAAGTTCCGAGTTTTGCAATTCCCCAACTATACTGAGCAGCTTTGCCGTATGATTTCTGCCCACTTTCAGAAGCAAAGGGTTCAGGTAGTAGCTGGACCCACCACCGGCGGTATTATTCTAGCCTTCGAAGTGGCCAGACAGTTGGGGGTACGAGGCATATTTGCTGAAAAGAAGGGGGCTGCAGAAAGGGCTTTTAAGCGAGGCTTCAGCATTAACCCAGGTGAGCGAGTTCTCATCGTAGATGATATCCTTACTACAGGCAACTCAATACGGCAGGTTACGGCGGCGGTAACCAAGCAAGAGGGTATAGTAATTGGCGTAGGGGTATTAGTTGACCGCTGTGAGCAAGGGACGGAATTTGGTGTCCCCCTTTTTAGTTGCCACCGCTCGATAACCCTAACCTATAGTCCCTCGGATTGCCCTCTATGCGCTGCTCAAATCCCCCTAGTCAGACCCGGTAGCAGCTAAACCCACCGAGTTAAAGTACGGTTATGCCTTATTCCCATCCAAGTTGCCTAGCCTAACCGCCCTCGGTTGATAAACACACACCTCACCAAGGAGAGCAAGGGCAGCCGATTATTTTCCCGAGTTTCCCTTGACGCTCTCACTTTTGCAGTATCGCATCCAGCGCTGTAGGCGCTTCATACTCCATTAAGCCTAGTGGTATGCCATGTAAATCGTCAGCACTAAATAAAGCCTCTTTCAAGTTCCCTACTTTTATCTCTGCGAGGAGACGAATCCCCTTCTGTTTCATCTCCGCTTTAGCCTCCTCAAGATTAGGCACTTTGAGAAAAACTCTGCGGACTCCCTCTGTTTCCACGGGTGGGCTCGCCTCTATCAGCTCCAGAAATCCCTTTCGGTCCATAGCGATTTTCATCTTGGTTTCCGGCAAAGCACGGCCTTCCTGCTCTGGTATAGTCAGCTCTAGTTTTAGTTCCCCTAGGTTAACAAACGTGGTCCCCAAAATGTCTGAAAACAGCTTTACCGCTTCATCCAGGTTCTTTACATCGGCACACACATACTCGACTTTCTCTACTTTCATCTGCAAACCTCCTTAATTAATTTTGCTATTTTTATTATTAGTTAGCCATAGTTAACCGCAAGAGATATGGTTTGTCAAATGCTACGAATTCTTGTAGAATGATAAGGTCTCAGAAGCCTTAGAAGCTTGCTTGTTTCTCCTAATGAAAGTATGCACACCTATAATTCATTAGTGATAGATGCCACATGTTGTGTATAGTGAGCAGAGGCCCACAATAGATAGAAAGGTCGAGAATGCAGAGCAAAATTTCTTATAGTGATAAGCCAGCCCTTGAGTATCTGTTTCATCCGCGGTCGATAGCAATTGTTGGGGTTTCCAGCAATATGGAGAAATGGAATTCTGGGCGTGAGTTCCTGGAATCCCTGATTTGTGCTGACTTTAAGGGCAAGCTCTATCCAGTAGGCCTTGATGGGAGTGAGATATACGGCTTAACAATATACCCCAGTATTAAGGATGTTCCAGATACGGTTGATTATGTTATATTAGCCATCCCGGCTCAATATACACCCCAGCTAATAACGGACTGTGCCGACAAAGGAGTAAAAGCAATCCACATGTTCACCGCCGGCTTTAGCGAGATAGGTGATGAAGAGGAAAGACAGCTAGAATCGCAGATAGCTACCATAGCTCGGCAGAATGGTATCCGAATTATTGGACCAAATTGTCTGGGACTACATTATCCTAAAGCTGGACTGGCATTTCACCCAGAGCTCCCTACAGAGAGTGGCTCTATTGGCTTTTGCTCACAAAGTGGTGGAAATGCTGACTATGCTATTTATGTAGGGGGAATAAGTGGTGTTTACTTCAGCAAGGTAATTAGCTATGGGAATGCCTGTGACCTTAATGAGGCTGATTTCCTGGAATACCTCACTCACGACCCTGAATCCAAGATAATCACGATATATATTGAGGGAGTAAAAGATGGACGCCGATTCTTCCAGGCTTTAAGGCAAGCAGCCAAAGTGAAACCAGTCATAGTCTATAAGGGTGGGACTACAGAAAGTGGAAGCAGGGCTGCCGCTTCGCACACCGGCACCATAGCTGGCTCAGCTACAATATGGAGTAGCCTCTTAAGGCAAGCCGGGGCTATCCAGGTGGACAACATGGAAGAAATGCTCGATATGATTCTGCTCTTTAACTTTATGTCTCCACCCAAGGGAAAGAATACAGCAGTACTGGGGATAGGAGGTGGGTTTAGTGTCTTAGCTGCCGACGCCTGTTCAAACGCCGGATTAACTCTGCCGAGACTACCAACAGAAATGAGGCAACAGTTGGAGGACATTTATACCAGCGAGGCGGGAGGCAGCTTCAAGAATCCGGTAGATATGTACTGGCAGAGACCAAGCCTGTTCCAACAAGCTATTAAAATGGTTGCCGATTATGACCAATTTGATTTGCTAATGATACACATACCGTTTCTGTTTGTTACCAAGGCTAACCTAAATATGCTTAAAGAATATACTGGGGCTATTACTAATTTAGCCGAAGGGATAAATAATCGTACTGCCGTTGTTTTACATTCAATTACATCACTTGAAGCTAGACAGGTTGCCTCCGAGGTGGAGTCAATGCTCCATAAGGCTGGATTCGCCGTGTATCCTTCAGTTAGCCGAGCAGCTAATGCTATGAGCAAGTTTCTCCAATACCACCAACAGCACCAGATGAAATTCATAAAAAACAACCCGACCGAAGCACAGACGTAAAAATATGACCTTTCGCCAACCGAGTCTTAGCTTCTACCAAACTCCCTTTTCAACTGCCCTGAGCTGAGGTGAATCATGGTTGGTCTACCATGAGGGCAGGTTTGGGGAATAGCTACCTGCTCTAATTGCCGTACCAGTTCGCGCATTTCGTCATCAGTTAATTCCTGCCCCGCTCTCACGGCACTGTGGCAAGCCATAGATATAGCTATACTTTCTGCCCAATCACTCTTATCCCCTCCCGATAATAATTCCCTCACCACCCCTACCCAGTCTTTCTTATTAAGCAGAGCGGGCACAGTCCGAACCAGATAGGTTCTATCACCAAAAGGCTCAATAGAGAAACCAAATTCAGCCAGGTCTTCATAATGCAATCTCAGCGCCTCTTCCTCTTTAGGATTAACCTCAAGTGTCACTGGCTCAAGTAACCCTTGCACCTCTATTTCCTGTCGTGACCTCTGGTGTTTAATCTTCTCAAAAAGGATACGCTCATGGGCAGCATGCTGGTCAATAAGATATAACCCATCATCACCTTCAGCTATAATATAGCTCTTAGATAGTTGACCTAGCACCCGTAGAATAGGTAGAGATACCGCCGCCTGAGAAGGTGCCGGTGGCGAAGTGGTAAGACTAGCCTTCCCGGCTGAGGTGGGTAATGCCGGCGCTAACTGTGAGGGGGACACATATGCTGTAGCTACCTCCTCAATTTTAGGTACTGGCATCTGTTCAATCAAAGCCCGTCGGACTGCCTTCTGGACACCGCCAAAAATAAGATGCTCCTGGCGAAATTTTACCTCGGTCTTGGTGGGGTGAATATTAACATCTATCTCTCGAGGCGATAGCGAAATATTGACAATAGCCACAGGATGTTTGCCTTTCATCAAAAGACCATGATAAGCCTCCTCCACCGCCCAAGCCAGCAAACGGCTTGATACCCAGCGGCGGTTGACAAAGAAGCTGAGGTAACCTCTACCTGAACGGCTTACTGCCGGTGAACCTATCATACCGGCTACCTCAGATGATGAAATGGCTGCCTCACTTTCCCACCCTCTGCCCTCACCAATCGTTAACATATTCCGGGCTACATCTACCCCGTAAACCTCAATCACACTGTCTATTAGCCGACCATTACCCGGCGTATGTAAAGCCTCTCTACCATCAATAAACAAGCTAAACTTAACCTCAGGGAAGGCAAGGGCATATTGAGTTACTACATTAGCTATATGGCTGTTTTCCGTAGCCAGCGACTTGAGGAACTTTAATCTGGCTGGTACCTTACGGAATAGATTATACACCGTAACCGTAGTCCCCTGAGAACGCCCCTGGCTTCTCCGATTAATAACGCCATCCTTCAAACTAAGGTAGGTGCCGGCTGACTCGTCAACAGCGCAGGTAATGATGTCTACTTGAGCTACAGCGGCTATGCTGGGTAGCGCCTCACCACGAAATCCAAGGCTGGAAATGCCCTCCAAGTCCTCCAGGTTGCCTATCTTACTGGTAGCATACCGCTCAAAGGCAAGCTCCACCTCCCCCGGTGGAATCCCAACACCGTTATCTATGACCCTAATCAGATTTACCCCACCACCCCTCACCTCAATCGAAATCTGGCTAGAGCCAGCATCCAGCGAGTTCTCTACCAGCTCCTTGACCGCTGAGGCCGGCCTCTCCACCACCTCACCAGCCGCAATCTGAGAAACTACTTTGGAGTCTAAAACTTTAATCGGCATGTTAGCTAATTATACACGGTTTCGTGTATAATGTCAATAGTTTTTAATTAAATTATTCCACCTTCTCTAACCTGGCCAAGCTCAGCAGCAGTTTTTTTATCCCCGCTCCCTTGAAGGCTACCACTACCTCAGCATCATCCTTCACCGGCGTGCAGCTTACCACTATCCCCTCACCAAACTGGGCATGGCGGACATGGTCGCCAGCCTTAAGTTCCGGAGCAGTGAAACTCGGGACAGAAGCCTTGTTCCAGGAATACATAGCCGCAGCTACTTTGTTCTCTTCCCCCTGCCACAAGCCAGTGCCAGTTATTAAGTGCCGGGGTATATCGTCTAAGAAACGGGACGGCCTATTTACTGTACTGCTCCCCATTAGGCTACGGCGAAAGGCATGAACCAGATACACCCTCTGCTTAGCTCTGGTTATACCTACATAACACAACCGCCTCTCCTCCTCTATCTGCTCCGGGGTATCAAACGACTTAAAATGAGGCAAGATGCCGTCCTCCACACCCACAATAAACACTACCGGAAACTCCAGACCCTTAGCCTGATGCAGGGTAATCAGGGTCACCGCATCCACACCCTCATCAAGCCCATCTACATCAGATACCAGCGTTACTCCCTCCAGAAAGGCAGCCAAGCCCTCCGGGGATTTTAAGTCACGATATTGCTGAGCTACGGTGCGAAGCTCAAGGATATTGTCCCAGCGCTCATCACCATCCGCCTCACCTAATATATAATCCCTGTAACCTGAGCTTTCGGCAACCAAATCAAATAAATCAACCAGGTTTAGCTCCTGACTGCGAGCCATAAGCCCTTTCATCAAGCTGGCAAAAGCAGTCAATGACCTAGCGATATGAGACCCAAATGGAGGTTTATACTCAGCAGCCTCATCTTCCCTTGGCTCAGCCATAAGCTGTAATGCCTCATATTGAGAGACACCCATAGACCTTGCCCAACTAGATAGTCTGGCTAGAGTTTGCTGACCAATACCTCGCCCGGGAACATTGATTATCCTCAACAGGCTGACACTATCATAAGGGTTCTGGATAAGCCTAAGATAGGCAATAATATCCTTAATCTCACGCCGCTCATAGAAGCGAGTGCCAGCCACCAGCTTATAGGCCGTTCCGTAGCGAACAAAGGCCTCCTCAAGGGCTCTTGACTGAGCATTGGTGCGATACATCACCGCACAGTCACCCAGGCTAACCTTCCCTTCACCCGTCAGGCGTTCGACCTCATTGACCACAAACTGGGCTTCTTCATGCTCGGTATAGGTCTCAACCACCCTAACTAGCTCACCCAGCTCATTGTTCGTCCATAGACCCTTGGGTTTGCGTTGCTGATTGGCTGAGATAATATTAGATGCTGCCTCCAGAATCATTTTAGTCGAGCGATAGTTCTGCTCCAGCAGCACTAATTTAGCCTCAGGATAATCCTCCTCAAAGCTAAGAATATTACGCAGGTCGGCAAACCGCCACGAGTAGATTGATTGGTCTGGGTCGCCAACAACGCATATATTGTGATACTTCCCGCCTAGTTGCCTTATTAGCTCATACTGAGTCAGATTGGTATCCTGAAACTCATCTACCAATAGATGCAGGTATCTTGCCTGGTATTTAGACAAAATCTCGGGGCTCAGCCTAAATAGCTGCACTGCTTTCATTAGCAAATCATCAAAGTCAAGGGCACTACTTTGAGTTAATAGCTGCTGATAGCGTTCATAGACCCGCCCCACCACCTCATCAAAATAGCTACGGCTACGCTGAGTATATTCTTGAGGGGTTACCATCCGGCTCTTGGCCGAAGTAATAGCTGAGCGTATAGCCCCAGGAGCATATTGTTTGGGGTCAAGACCTACCTCCTGAATACTGCGCTTTATCAGGCTGAGCTGGTCGTCTCCATCATAGATTACAAACCTAGGGTCAACACCCATTGCCTGACCATCCCTACGCAGGATACGGGCACAAATAGCATGAAAGGTACCCAGAGTTAAATCTTTCACTGAACTGCTGACCAGTCGGTAAAGCCTTTCCTCCATCTCCCTGGCGGCTTTATTGGTGAAGGTAACTGCCATAATACGGTGTGGGCTAACGCCACAAACCTTAATCAGGTAAGCCACCCGGTGAGCAATGACCCTGGTTTTACCACTCCCGGGACCAGCCAAAACCAGCAGCGGTCCGCTAATCAGCTCTACAGCTTCCTTCTGGGCTGGATTAAGTTCGGCTAAAATATCCATACCAAGGTTCATTATAGCATTGACGTTAAGCAGTTAGAAAGAAACATTTATAGTCTCCCCAAGGAAAGTTGAATAAAGGGGGTAAGGTTAATAAAATGTGATTTGACATGTGGTAGAAAAGGCCGTAAATATATACAGATAGGCGCATATCCGTTTATAATTTAACCCAAGGGGAAGCGATGCGCAACCTTAGCATTCCTCAGTATGCTGGTTTCTTAAATGGCTAGGCAGGATGGACTATAAATAGTTTATACTGTAGGCTGACTGGTAAATTTGCGCCGACTGATTGGTAGTTGGTAAGATTAGTTAAAGAAGATAGTTCCGATGTATGGGTCCGTAGCAGGGTAGAAAAGGTCACCGAGAAGGCAATTGGAGTAGTAAAATGAAAGATTTAGTTAAGCTTCATGCCAGACCAAAACTTAATTCGCCGAATATGCTGGCTGTCTGGCCTGGTGTTGGCAATGTGGCGATTATAGCCGCTACATATCTGGAGAGAAAGCTGGACTTTAAGAAACTAGGTGATATTGAAGCTTCCCATTTCTTCGACCCCATCGGGATATTGGTTAAGGACAATGTGGTCGAGGCACCACAGTTTCCACAGAGTAAGTTCTACTACTGGAAAAACAAGGGGGAGGGAAGCGATATAATACTATTCATCGGTGAGGATCAACCACCCGCCAAGGGATATGACTTGGCTAATTGCATTCTTGATGTAGGACAGAGGTTTCAGGTTAAGAGAATATATACCTGTGCTGCAGCTCTGACTCGCATTCATCATAGCGAGCAATCCAAGGTCTGGGGGGTAGCCACCAGCCAACATGTAGCTGAGGATTTGAAAAGGTATGAATTGGTACTGGGGGGTAATCTGCAAATCGCCGGGTTGAATGGACTAATGCTGGGCGTAGCCAAAGAGAGAGGTATTGAGGGTATTTGCCTACTGGGTGAGGTACCTATGTATGCTACTCGAATACAGAACCCGATGGCTGCCCTGGTTGTGCTTGAGGTTCTGACTAAAATGCTTGGTATTGAAATTGATATGGCTGAGCTGGCCCAGCTAGCTAGTGAGACAAAAGAGAAAATGAAACAGATAGCGGCTGAGGCTATGGGAGAGTATATAGACCTTTTTACCGAACCTATCTGGGAACAGGGGGAAGAGGAGGAAGAGGAGGAAGAAGAAGAGGAGTAGGAGCACGGAGCAAGCTCCACCCTCTTTCAGAGTTTGAAACCCTTGAGGCTCGTATGATTATCGGTAGTAAGGTTAAGCTTCGTGATAAAAGACTGCCCGATGCTCGATATGACTATACCTGGAGCAAGGATTCTGAGCTAGCTCAACTTGACGCTGTCCTGCCACTAGCTATTAGCTTTCCCCAGTACCTATCAGACTACGCTATCGAACTGCGCTACCCTTCTTCAGGCAGGTACCGATTTGCTATAGAAACCCTGGATGGTAAGTACATTGGTAACTGCTCATACTATAACATTGCTCTGTGGAAAGACGAAGCCGAACTGGGCATCATGATTGGCAACCGTGACTACTGGGATAAGGGCTATGGCTCTGATGCTGTAACCACTTTGGTCAGCTATATTTTCCGTCAAACAAACCTCAAGCGAATCTTTCTAAAAACGCTGGATTGGAATATCCGGGCTCAGAAGTGCTTCAAGAGATGCGGCTTTACCCCCTATGGGCACCTGAGGAAGGACGGATTTAACTTCGTGCTTATGGAGGCACACCGTAGCCAGTGGAAAAAACAACAAACATGAACTTAGAACAGCTTTTCCTGTTTGAAGCTCATGAGCAAAAGTGGTAACATAGCATCTGACATGTGCCGGGGTGGCGGAATAGGCAGACGCAGCGGACTTAAAATCCGCCGGAGCAATCCTTGTGGGTTCGAGTCCCACCCTCGGCATGGGCTAAAGTAGGTTGAGATAGTAAATATGTCCTGGCTAATAGTAGCATTGAGTTATCTTATTGGTTCTATCCCTACCGCTTATATTGCTGGACGTCTGCTCAAAGGCAAGGATATTCGGCAAATGGGCGATGCTAATGTGGGCGCCGCCAATGCCTTTCATCAAATAGGGGCTAAGGTAGGAGTGGCAGTAGGCATTATTGATGCCGGTAAGGGGGCTCTAGCTATTCTTATTGCCCAAACAGCCGGCCTGCCTCTGGTAGTGGTCCTGTTTGCCGGTACCGCCACAGTTATCGGTCATAACTGGCCAGTGTTTATTGGCTTCAGGGGAGGTCGGGGGGAGAGCACTACCATTGGTATCCTGCTAGCCTTAATAACTCAGCCGATACTAATCGTAGCTGGTCCAGCCATATTAACACTGCTTATCAGAAGAAATGTAATTCTAGCCAGCTCTATTCTCTTTATCCCGCTACCGTTGGTGTGCTGGTGGCTGGGGGTTCCTGGGTCGCTCACCGGTTACAGTATTGCCCTGCCTTGTCTGGTGGGAATTACTCATTTCCTGAGGACAAGACGGGTGGCTGGTACCGCAGAGACAGGAGGCGCTTAGTCGCCTCCTCTTTATTACCGTACGAGCCGCCTCCTCAATATCAGGGTATAGCCACCTTTCGTCTTCTTATGCTCCTCTAGCTCTAGGTGATGCACCACCAGGAAGGTTGACTCCAGCTACGCTCGTTCGCACACTATGATGAGATATGGTGAGACTTGACGGCTGATACGTTATTAATTCTTCGACGCGCCTAATGATGCTAAGAGCTGTTTGATGTTCTCTAACGAGTGCTCGTAAGTGTTTAGCGGGGCGAGTTCATTATCGCCGAAAGGGAACATTGGTAGCTGACTCAGTAAGCTATGGAGTTCCTCGATCGAGTCCACATTCCAGATGGCACAGCTCCCCCTTCTGCCCGCCATTATACCTCCCGCCAAGATTTTCCCCTGTTGTTTATAGCTGATAAGAGTATCAAACTATAAGAGCAAGCTATGAAATCGATGCCTCTACTCTGATGGACTGTCAAAGATAACTCTGGCTGCTTAGGCACCTGGTAATTCCAAATCCAGTTCCTCCCCGAGCCGGGGTTCGAACTACAATCTTAACTACACCACCCTCAACCTATTTAATCTACCAAGAGCTTCTTTCTTTTCTTCAATACCCAGTTTCGTCTTGCTTATGGCTTTAGATAGTAATTCGATTGACTGGTCGTAGATTTTGCGGTCAACGGGGTAGGGAATGCCGTCCTTGCCCCCGTGGGCGAAGCTGTAGCGGGCAGGGTCTCGGTAGCTGGGTGTCACCCCATGAACCAGCTCGGAAATCAGGCTCAGGGCACGGATAGTCTTGGGGCCCACTCCCTTCAGCCCCAGTAGCTGTTCAAAATCCTGCGGCTGGCGGTCATAGGTGCTTAATAGAATCTTACTTAGACTATCGGGGTGAAGGTCATGGGTGCTTAGATAATGGTGTGAAGGCAGGTCTAAAGTTTTTATTCTTTTCAGTTCAGCCAGGAGATTCTGTGGTTTTTCATTGGTGGCTATATCGGTGATAGTGGTTCGGGCCGGGTTACTCTCACTGGCAACCAGGTTTAGCGCCTGCCCTTTTGATTCAGACAGGATGGCAGAGTGAGGCTCATTGACAAAGTTGGTGACTGCCTCGCCCAGCCAGTGGTAGCGGCGGGCATAGCGGCTGGTTTCATTCATTCCTTGCTGGATAACCGTCCACGAGCCGCGGGTGGTAAACAGGAAGTTGTGGTGGTATAGCTGATAGCCATCCTGAATAGCTGAGCTATCTACCTTGGCTGACATTCGGCTGGCATACACCAGCGGCGCCGGGTCCAGTGAAATTGAGTTTCCCCACTTTTCTATCTCAGACGGAGTTTGCCGTGAGGTCTTGCCCTTGCCACCGGCTACAAACAACCCCAACTCCGTCTCCAGCCCCTTTATTCCTTCCTTGAGGGCACCGCATAAGGTAGTGGTAACACCGCTTGAGTGCCAGTCGTAGCCCAGAATGCAGCCGAAGGCTTGAAACCAGTAAGGGTGGGATAGCCGTCTCAACATCTCTTCAGCGCTGAAGTCGGCGACGATGGCAATGGTAATTTCTCGAGCTAGCTTAACCATCCGGTCAAACAGCCAGGGTGGCACCCTGCCATAATGGAGTGGTAGATTAGCAATACCTGTGCGTGTGGGGATAGTAGTAGCTGTCACACCCTACCTCAATTAAAGACTACAGCTATCGCAGCTAATAGCACTACAACCGCCACAGGTACTGCTACCAGCTACAGGAGTGGTTATTCCGTTTTCATCCCTGGAGAAGGAAGCAAATAAGGACAGTATCCGTCTCGCGGTATTCTGGCAATGGGGACAAGAAGCTCCTTCGCTGGCCTGACTTAGCCGGCGTAATAGTTCAAACTTTAAGTTGCAACCGGTGCAAATATACTCGTATATTGGCATTTTCTTACCTCTATGATTAGTCCAACCATCCATATTTTACCACAGATAGACCGCTAAAAGAAACTGCATTTTTCAGTGGTAATTAAAGCTAGGGATGACGGATGGCTAAGTTTGCTACAAGCTCCGAAGAATTCTCCAGCAATCTCCTATGCCACCGCAGTGCTTCTTATTGACTGAACAACCAGATACTTCGCCTCACTATTATAGTTAAGGCTTTTTCTTGCCCACCCTTTGGTACAGTTCAGACGGGATGGCTTTCGGATCCTTATAAATGTAAATCTGACAGGGTTCTTCTCCAAGCTTGGCTGAAGGGACTGTTATGAAGAGTGGAGTACCGTCCCACTCTATGGGCAAGATTTCTTGGAAAGAACAGTGCGCACAATAGACGGGGAAATCCTCCCTACCATAGGTCATCGGCTGGGCTTTCTTTACCCTCATAAAGTCGTGGGGTGGCCCGTAACTTCCGTTAAGAACCAATCGCCCCCCGCTGCCGCAGGGATGCATCAAGATAATAAACTTTTCATCGTCCTCTTTAATCTCCAATGGTTGGAGATGCCCTCTTAATCCACCGGCTAACATTTCAGCCTTTCGCCGAATATCTTTATTGGCATATAGTTCGGTAAGTCCCTTAACCCAAGGCGAGCAGCTTTCTTTAAGGGCTTGGTATAGGACTTCATCTCCGTAACGCACACCGATAAAGGTTAGCAAAGCCGTTACCCAATCTCGATAAAGGTCATGCATAGCTAGAAATTCCTGATACATCCGGCGAGTCAATTTCTTGGCTTTTTGCCTATCTCCCGCATCAATAGATGCCACGATAACATCTGCGGTTTGCATTCCCATTTCGTTAAGCTCTTCTTCGGTAAAGACCTTCTTTTCTCTCATAGTGCTCTCACGTTCTCTCTAATGAAGGTGACTATCGAATCCAATCTCGAACCAGGTGGGAAAACCCCAGCTACGCCCATTTGCTTTAACAGAGGGATATCCGCAGCCGGTATGGTTCCACCGGCAACTACTAATACATTATTAGCCCCTTTCTCGCGGAGGAGTTGCATTACCTCTTGGACAGCCGAGTACCCAGCCCCAATGTTTATCCCTATTACGTCAACGCCCTCTTGTATGGCAGCTTCAACCATCTGAGCAGCACTCAATCCCCCCCCGTATATCACCTCCATCCCCGCATCCCGCAATGCCGTGCTTACTACTAGGACACCTCTCCAATGCCCATCTAGACTGGCCCTTGCCATCAAGACCTTGATTCTTTTACGCTCAACGCTCATATCCTTCTCCCCCTAGTTATCGCCCTTGCGGTTTAGAGTAAAGTGGGTACATCCCATGTGCCATATACCTCGCGCCATATCTTCCCCACCTCTCCGGTAGTGCTGTAGGCTCTGACTACATCCATCAACGCCGGCATTACGTTTTCCTTAGTTTCAGCCACTCGCCTCAGTTTATCAAGTGCCTGCTCAACTTTCTTACTATCACGCTCCCGCCTTAGCTGTTCAAGCCTCGCCATACTTATTTCCCAAGTCTTTGGGTTGGGTCGGAATGGAGAAACCTGGTGAGGCTCCTCGTCCATGCGAAAGCAATTAACACCAACCACTTTTACCTCACCACTGGCAACCTTCTTCTGCCAATCTATTGTTCCCCTTGTTGCCTCGAGATGTGCCCACCCTGAATCTAATACGCTAACGTACCCCCCTAGCTCTTCTATCTTCTTCAGGTAATCCCAAGCCTGTTTCTCAATCTCATTGGTTAACCACTCAACGTAGTAAGAGCCTGCCAATGGGTCAACCACACTGGTTACATTGCTTTCAAGCTGGAGAATCTGCTGAGTTCTTAGCGATAGAACGTGTGCTTCTTCTGAAGGGGTCGAGAACGCCTCATCATAGCAAGAAACGCCCAGAGATTGTGCTCCCGCTAAAGCAGCCGACATAGCATGGTAAGTACCGCGAATAATATTATTCAAGGGTTGCTCATAGGTATAATCCGAGCCTCGGGTAAGGGAGTGAACTCTGAGCCTGAGTGAGCGTGGACTCTGCGCCTGGTATCTCTCTGTAAGCAGCTTATACCACATTCTCCTTGCGGCTCGAACTTGAGCTATGTTCTCGAAGAAGTCTCTACCAAGGGCAAAACTAACTCCGGCAATACCGTGAACGAAATCATCAATCCCTAATCTGTCTCTACTCAATAGTTCGTCGATATAGGCTATGGCGTTAGCCATCACCATAGCCAGCTCCTGGTAAGCATTGACACCACTTTCACGAGCGTTGTAACCAGCAATGGATAACGGCACCCACCTGGGAAGTCTAGTAGCACAGAACTCTATCAGGTCACAGTTCAACCTTACGGCATGACAGGGTGGGAGCAACTCTTTATGGGGGTGACCTAGGTAGGCAAGCATCATGTCGGCTTCCCCTGTTCCCGCTAGCTGACTCCAAGGGACGCTACGCTTCTCAGCCAGGGCAAAGTAGCAGGCACTGGCAAATGGGCTTTGAATAGGGGTTCCGGCACTTGGATGACAATAGACCTTCTCTAGGGGGATATCTTCAAGGATGATTTCATAGTCCTGCAACGACATCAACGGAACCCCAAAAAATCCTACATCACCTTTTCGGCAAACCACTTCCGGGTGGTCAATATCGTAGGCAAACCAGGTTGACATATCGCTTTCCATAATAAATCCAGTTTCCCCCTGGGCTAAGAGATACTTGATACGCTCCCGCTCATCTTCTGCCGCTCCGGTGCCACTCAGTTGAAAAATTCTCCAAAGTCTCTCCCGATACATATTGGGATAAACCCCTCTAGTATAAGGCTCCTCCCCAGGCAGCCCCAAATCCCTGGCATAGTCCACGTCAGCTATATCCTCCGGACTATACACTTTTTTAAGAGGAATACCTGACTCTGTTTGAAATCTATCGCTAGCCTGCTCTCCCATCATGACCTCCTACCTTGCTCTCAACATTTCCAATTTATTCCACTGCCCTGTTCAAAAAGATTGCCGCAAAATGTGTTCCTAGTGCTCTAATAAAATACGGCAGAAATATCCTCTCTGTCAACAAACAGCATTTTCTTCCCCTATGATTATTCTAACCATTCGCAGCAATGAGCCAAGATTAGGATTGTCTATCAAACCCTACCCCACTCTCAACCCTCCCAGACTACCCTACCACCAATAATGGTCATCTCAACTTTAGTATCTTTTATCTGCTCCGGCGTCGATTTAACGGGGTTATTGCTTAATACTACCATATCAGCCAGCTTACCCTGGGTAATAGAACCCTTTGTCCCTTCTTCAAAGGAGGCGTAGGCAGCATTTATGGTATACATAGCCAGCGCTTGACTGGCTGAGATACATTCCTGGGGTAGAATTTGCTGTCCTGATTCAGACTGTCTGGTAATAGCGGCATATATGCCTACCAGAGGGTTATCAGGGACTACCGGAGAATCTGAACTGCCGGCAACAATCAAGCCAGCGCTGAGAAGAGATTTAATTCGGTACAGCCACTGTAGCTGGCGAGCCGGTATCTCAGCTAAATATCTTTCGCCGCTATAATAGAGGAAGGGGGGCTGAGTAACAACTACAGCCCGAAGCTTGCTTAGCCGCTTGAGTAGCTGAGGAGGGCATTCAGAGCAGTGCTCTATGCGGTGGCGTCGTCCAGCCTGAGGGAGATGGTTATGAGCATACTCTAGGGCAGTGATGGCTGCCTCTACAGTACTCGGCTCAATGGCGTGGATGGCTAGTTGAAAGCCAGCCTGATGGGCACTAAATACCTGCTGGTTTAACTCTGGTTGTGGCGGGTGCAGTTGTCCGGTGGTCTCGTTTACTATTATCTTTATTCCACCCAGGCGCAGATGGTTATTACCACAGCCTGGAGATAAGCCTGCCTCCAGAAATCGGCTCTGGGCTTCAGCACCAACCATCATAGAGAGTCGACTCTTTAGTTTATCGTTACCCTTAAATTGGTGGAAGGCTTGCCACCGACCAAGGTTATTGGTAACTGTAGCGTCCTGCAGAGAGGTAATGCCATAAGATAAGTAGTGCTCATTAGCTAGGGTTATGCCCTTTCTTAACTCTTCTTCAGGTAGAGGGGACAACACCTTTTCCCTGATATAGCCCAACATCTCAAATAGAAGACCGCTTGGCTCTCCGGTATCAAGGTCTCTATCGATGAGCCCACCGGGTGGTTCCGGGGTTTCCCTGGTGATACCAGCCAGGGAAAGTGCCAGGCTATTAAGCACACAGGCGTGTAGGGAACGATGAGCCAGGACCACTGGGTGGTGGGGCGCCACTTCATCTA
>SDBU01002191.1_pt1 | contig 26526 bp, 25 predicted proteins | sample 2277071 | NCBI WGS metagenome assembly SDBU01 (sample SAMN10397929, study PRJNA504765) | marine sediment metagenome | isolation source: marine sediment core GS08_GC12, 126 cmbsf | place: Arctic Ocean: Gakkel Ridge, Loki's castle | collected 2008 | reverse complement strand
GGCATCGGATCAAGCAGGAACGCCGTAGGCTCTACCCATACCTACGAGCGGTCCAACGAGAATGGCGAAACGCAGCATAGCGGGAGGCGAGTTACGCCCGATACTATTGCTGTCGAGAGCGGCAACGTCACGGCTGCCGTGGGAGATTGCGAGGACGGCGATGAGTAATGTGGAACTGAATGTTGACCGGCTTCAGCGGTTCAGGCCGCAACCAGAGTGGTTCGCCATCAGCCCGGACGGGATTCATGGCATGGCTCACGAGATACGTGTCCTGATCTATGGGCAGTTGCTTGCGTCCCTGGTCGGCGACGAAGACCTGGAGGTCGATGCTGACGTCCTGGGATGGGCGGCAGCCGTCCATGATACTCAACGTTGGGACGAGGGGATCGATCCTGACCACGGGGCACGGGCGGCAGATTGGATAGAGAGTAAGCCCGACCTGGTGCCAGCCTTTATGCCGCTCGACCGAGTAGCCTATCTCTGCCGTTGGCACGTTCCACCTGACCACTATGGACCGAAGATGACCCCAGAGCTGAAGGTGTTCAAAGATGCTGATGCACTTGACCGTTGGCGCATTGGCGACCTCGATCCGAGCTTCCTTCGAACGAAAGCTGCGCGCCAGCTACTGGTTGCGAGCCGGGAGCTTTGGGAGAGTACGCATGGCCCGTTGGAAACCCAGCACACCTTCGAGGAGATCATCGCTGCCGCGCTTGGGCTGGGGCTTGTAGTAGCCTGATTCAGCTCCTCGGCGAGTGGGAAGTCATGATCCTCTATCACCGCACCAAAGCAGCTGTCCGAATCTTAGCCGATGGGTTTTGTGAGGGGGCAGGAACGTATGGTACCAAGATCACTCACCGGGGAGTCTGGCTATCAGACCGACCGTTGGACGCCAACGAAGGTGCTTATGGCGACGTGGTTCTCTTTGTTGAGATCCCAGACGAGGTGGTTGCGCCTTGCGAGTGGGTGCAGGATATCGGCTATCGCGAGTTCCTCATCCCCGCCCACATCGTGAATCGCTACCGGATTCGAGAGTGCGCCCTCTGCGAGACTTGCGACTCTGAGTACGGCGGTCAACATTGCTGGTGGTGCGAAGCCAATCGGGACGGGCAGCCTTGTTCGGCATGATCAACTCTCCGTGTAGCCTCGTTGGTGCCACAATCTCATCAGCTCTCGCGACCCCAGGCAGCCGGGATGCCCCCCAGCCTGAGTTGTTGGTTCCATCTTGCCGCTTCGATTGGGCACCCGTTCGCTAGTTGGCTACCTTTGTCGAATGCGTCCCCGAGATTCTGGTCTAGAGGATGTTCGGCAAGCACAGTTGGTAAAGGCTTCCATTCTTCGCGAAAAAGGTGAGTTTCTTGCCCTCTCGCCTGATCTTGTTCGGAACATCACGGATAACCTCCGAAACTCAGGAACCGCAGCCCATCCCGCAAGAAAGAAACCGCAAAGGCCATGAGTGCCAAGCCCAACAGGCGGTTGACGTAGACGTATCCCCGGCTCCTCAAGAATGAACGGGACCGTCCAACCAGGATCGCCACGAGGATCTTCGCCCCTATCAGGCAGATGTACAGCCCCACGATGAAGAGAACGGCGGAGAACGGGCCGACATCGGCTGCATCAAGCAGCTGTGGGGCACCAATCACAAACCAGAACAGGTACGGATGTGGGTTGAGGATGTTCACCACAAAGCCTTTGCTGATCGAGCGTGGTTCCACCTTGGTCTCGTCGATCTTGAGTTCTCGCACGCGCAGGCTTTCGACGGCCAGGTAGAGAAGGAAGGCTGCACCGCGTAGCGAGATCACTCCGAGGATCGGCTCGAACTTGGCCAGCTGACCCACCAGCAACACCGCGACGATGATAATCGGAGCATCCGTCAGCGCGGGTGCAATGGCGACCTTGATGCCGTCAAGGACTCCGAAACGGAGCGTTTGAGATACGACCACGGTGGTCGTGGGACCGGGCGAGAAACCACCAGCCAGGCCGAAGACGCAACCTGATACGAGGAACGGCAGAGCTTCCATCACCTGATCCATCATCGTGGTCGCTCAGTTGAGCTAGTAGCACCCAAGTCTGCCCTCTCATTGAGCCGCCAGGCACAGCCGCACTCTGGACAATGTTGGGTTTCGGCGGCCAGTCCTTTCAACCAGTATCCGCACTTCGGACAGACATCGTGGCCATGCTGCCGCGTGACTCGATGGATACATGGCGCGAAGCGAGACCGCTGCAACACGGCCCCGCCCACGACGAAGCATACCACGAAGAGTGCGAACGGAGCCCCGGCACGAAAAAGCTTATGGATCAATCCACTGGCGCCGATGAAGGTGGCGACCCACCCACGCACGTCGCTGATGAGAAACACAGTGAGAACGTAGAACGCAGTCAGTGCAAGATACAGGACGATATTCCACTTGTTCGCCAGCCAGAGCTTCCATGCATCGCGATGGATGGCCTTCCGCTCTTGCCTGGTCAGCGAAAGCTCGCGATTGATGTACTCCGGCCAAATCCAGCTCATGCTGAAGCTCTCTATAGCATCGCGGTGTCTGACAGTCCGTTACGAACGAGCCGCCACGCGCAACCGCACTCGGGGCAGACGGTGAATCCATCCTCTGGATCGGTCGGCAGCCCACGGATGTCGTAACCGCAGTGTGGGCAGCGGGAGTATTTGAGCATCGCCGCCGCGATATTCCCGAAGCGTGACCGCTTCAGGGCATTCCATGCCAACCATGGAGGGAGGCAGAAAAACAACAGGGACGCGGTTCGCGCAAAGGGGGCAGTACCGAAGTCCTTCTTCAGGAAGAGTGAGTAGAGGAAGAGACTGGCTACGGTGAGCAGTCCGACGACGCCGACAATCAGCGAGACTCGCTCCTTCCTCGTGATTCTGACGCCCTTCTCGTGTGCTATTGCCCGCAGTACGTCGGCTTCGATTACATCGTGTTGGCGAAGCAGGTACGCCGCGACTGCGTCCAACTGCGTCACCTTGCGTCCACGGGCGTCCTGGATACGTCCGGTGCGCTGGAGCTGGGTTGTTTTTTCCTCAGCCGTCGCCGCTGCCTCCTCTGTCGAGATTACGACTTAGGCGCTGCCGCGACTTGGCGTGTCGCGCGTTTGCCGCGAGCCTCGGAGAAGTAGTGAGAACATGCCGGTCGTTATGCCCGTCTTCAGCAGAACCGCAGAACCGCTCACAGTCAAGAAGAAACCCAGAAGCGAACACATCGGCCAAGGGACAAAACCCGGCACTCCAAATCGTCTACCGTCTTCAGTGGCCAGCAGCGACCAGCCGTCCCACACTAGAAGACCGAGAAGCGACAGGAACGACAGGGCCGGAAGGCAGGTGTACACGGAGAATCCGAGGACCAACCATCTGGCATTCTGTAGTCGCGGGACGCGGACCTTACGCCAGAGGACGAGTCCCCACAGGACTGCGAGCAAGATGCTCAGGATGTTCGTGCCCATGCTGGCACTAAACGCCACGCATTCCGCCAAGTAGATTGCACTGAGGGCTACCATCCAGGCACGGGTACCCCAGGGGCCAGGGAGGTTATGTGACAAAGCCTTGGCCAAAGGCCAGCCGAAGCCTACAAGGAAGATCGCGTTCGTGACCAGCAACGTCGCCGCCGCTGCTGCGTTCATGGACCAGCCCCCTAATCCGACATTTTCCGTTTGTCAGATCTCAAGCCGACATAGTACCCAGGCGAGCTACCCGATTCAACCGGATACGACCTCTCTCACCGTGATTCGTGCCTGTCTGCCTGCTCCATCGTGTCTATCCTGCCGCTGACGCCTCCACAACGACGAACCCCCGTCTCTCCGCGCAGCATCAGCCCTTGCGCCCGTACGAATCTCCGACCTTCCCTTCCGTTGGTGACTTTGCGCTGATCAGATCCTTTTCAGTAATCTCTATCACCCGGCTCTGCCCACGTTTACTGGCTGACACGTCGTACGCGCAGATATCTACCACAACGAAGTAGATGATCTTTCCGTTGTGCTCCAGGTACGGGAAAATCGAATCGCTCTTGGCGAAGGTGAATCTCGGTTCTGTCGGAGTCGTCTGATAGATTGCCAGGTAGGCCGCCGACTCGTTATAATCACGGGCGTAGGTGTAGACCTGATTGAATCCGCTGATCAGGTACGGTTTGCCCTTGCCTTTTTCCGGATTAAAGATTTTGGCGTCCAATGCAAGGCGCTCGTCTCCCGTTTGGTCCGCTAGAAGGTCTATTTCACCCGAAGCGGAACGGGGCTCGATGTGGAACTCCATCCCCTGGTCGTGGAGGTAGCGGTAGAGATCCATCGCAAGCAGCTTCTCGCCACGGGTCGAGTCCTGAAGAAGGAGCTGCAACTCTGATCGGGCAAACCACTCGCTTCGGTGTTTATACTTCACGAGCAACGCACACACCGCCCGCTGTCCATCAAGCTGTTCATCGAGGTATTCATAGAGGGGCTCGACAAACAGCTCACGAAAGGCGTCTATCCTCTCACTAAGGTCCCCGCTTCGGTGAATGTGACACCCAATGTTCACTGCCGTTCTCTGTGGATCTTCCGCCGAAACCACCATGTCCAGAACATGGAACGCGATGCCCACTGTTTCAAGTTCGTCCTCGCCATGGAGCGTCTGGCCTGCAACGACTTTCGCTGCCGACTCCTCCAAGTCGGCGCGGTGGCGTAGGACAGGTTCCAGGACTGCCATGAAGATCCTGCTCTGCCGAACAAAGGGCCACACCTGTTTCAGCGAAAAGCCGAAGTGGGCGGCCTGGACTGAATTCAGCCGACGAATACGGCGCTGCAACTTGTAGCGGAGATTCTGTATGAATTGTGGGTCCATATCACAGCTCAATCGTAATTGTCGTATCCAACGATTTCAGGGTGTTCTCCAGATCCTTCATCGCCCGACGCACATTCCTCTCCGAGCGTTTGACGGTGCCCAGATAGTCACGGAGTTGGATATTGGCCTTGCATCCTCGGCAGATGAGAACCTGATCGAGGCGGGCTTCCTTGATCGTGAAATCATTCCAGAAGCCACATCGCTCACATTGGGCGTCAACAAACTGTTTATCCAGCGTGAACACTAGGCAATCCCAAGGTGCCGTTCCGCGATCCCTTCCTTCACGTTGGCCCGGTCGATCATGCGTTTTGCCAGCACTAGTGGATCACCGGGCGGCAGCGACCCATTGAGAATCGCACGCTCCTTAGCCGGTGATTGGGTGCCAACGCGGCTCCAACTTTCCTGCCCGATCCCAGCGACGAAGGCTGTCCGGGTGAACGCCCAAATACTCCGCCGCCTCGCCGACCGTGAGATAGTCGCTGATCTTGGCCACGTCAGGTTCACTCCTGTCGCATCATTATGCAGACCTGGACGGCCTCGTCCAACCAGAACTACACTGTCCCGGGGCAACCCTGCGGGCATGGCCGGACGAGGCGGGCGAGCAGGCCAGGAGGGCCTGATCTGTAGGGCAAACGTGCTATGATAAGGCCGAACAGCTGGATTCGGCGGATGCTGATGACCAAGCTCGAAAGCACAAGGCTCGCGTTTCTCGATGTGGAGACCACGGGGCTCTCACCAGCCATGGGCGACCGGATCGTCGAAATCGGCATTGTCGTATGTCAGGGTGAACGGGAAAGCGGGGCGTCTGTCTCTGCTCTATGAGCCTGAGATCGGCAGCTATGCCACTTGTTTCTCCGTGACAGCATCTGGCCGAGAGGATAGGATGGCCGAAAGATGAGTCGGACTCTATGGAGAAAGTACTGTGTCAAAGACCAGAATCGATGAGTTGCAATCAATCGTCGGCAGGCTTCAGGTTGATCGCGACGCCCACGTAGACGCAATCGCTCAGATCGATGCGGCGTTTGATGCGCTTGGGATCACGATGCCCAAGGCGAAGAAACGTGGGCGCGGGAGGAAGAAGGCTGTCGCCCTGAAGCGGTTCGCCAAGAAGAAGACAGCCAAGAGGACGAAACGGAGGAAGTTCAGGCTGACCGCGAACGAACTCGTGCTCGCGGCGATCAAGAAGTCCGGCACCAAGGGTGCCACAGGCGCTCAGATTAGCAAGGCGTGGAAATCTGCGGGCAGGACAGGCAACGCATACAACACGCTCGGTGCTCTGGCCAAGGAGAAGAAGATCAAGCGTAAGAAGATCAAAGGTGCGAAGGGGAGTGTGTATCGGCTGGGATAGCCGTGGTGCCCCCCGCCTTGAGTTCTTGGGGCCATTTTGCCCCCTCGATTGGGACACCCATCAGCTAGTTCGATTAGCTTTGTCGGTCTCGTCCCTGAAATGTCCGTGCGAGGATCGATGGTTCGCACAATCGGGAAAGGCTTTCTTTCCGCCGCGAAAACGGAAGTATCTTCCCCGCACCAGATCTCCTTGGAGGCGTCGCGGATATGCGGTATGGATGACGCAGAGATTGAACGAGCGTTTTGTCGTTCGTTGGGCCGCTAAGGCTACCGCTGCACGGAAACGGCCGCGACTCGTCGTTCCTGAGGCTGCTAGAGCAAGATTGGCATGTTGGTGCGGCCAGGCGGGCACGAATAACGGCGTAAGAGCCCGTTCTCGCTTGAATCGAGTGGGTCATCTGGGTACGATGGCGGCTTGAGGTTCTAGCAAATGGGGAATCCCGGCCGAGAGGAGACAGGCCATGCATCCCCGGAGCAGGGTACGGATGCCGGTTACGTTGCTTACAATTCTGTTCGGGATCTGTGTCACTTCTGAGCCAGTTCGTGGTCAGTGTGAGTTGGACACGGTTAACGCGAGTGACGCGACGGCCTATGACCACTTCGGACAGTCTGTCGCCATGGACGCGGACTTTGTGGTCATCGGTGCCCCTGGGGCCGAGCGGGTGGGACGCGAGTTCATCCCGTCCTACGTGTTCCGGCGGGTCGGCTCGGCCTGGGTCGAAGACGCCATCCTCGCTCCCGATGACATATCCCCGCGTTCGCAGTTCGGCCGGTCCGTAGCCATCAGCGACGAGGTTATCGTCGTTGGTGCCATCATCGACGGCCACTCGGAGCCCTTCCAGTACGATGGCCCCGGCTCGGCGTATGTCTACAGATTAGGTGAGACCGGCTGGGCCGAGGAGGCCAAGCTAGTCGCCAGTGATGCGGCGATGGGGAACTTCTTTGGAGGGTCCGTAGCTGTTGACGGTTGCTGCATACTAGTCGGGGCGAGTGGCTATGGTCGAGATACCGATAACACGGGGGCAGCGTACGTTTTTGACCACGATGGGGCACAATGGACGGAGCATGCGAGGCTCACCGCGAGCGATGCCAACGAGTACGACATGTTCGGCTCTGCCGTAGCCGTTGAGGGATCGGTCGCCGTTGTAGGGGCGCTGAATGTAGGACACACCGACCGCTGGTCCACGGATGGGACGGGGGCCGTATACGTCTTTCGATTCGACGGCCATGTCTGGAGTGAAGAAGCAAAGCTCACGGTTGAGGGCCTCCCACCTGGTGCCTGGCTTGGCGGAGCGGTTTCCATTAGCGGCGATACGATTGTAGCCGGTGCCCTCGGCGACAACGCGATGGGCGACGATTCTGGAGCGGTCTACGTCTTCCGCCACGGCCCCGAGGGATGGGCTTTCGAGGAGAGGCTAATAGGTAATGACACGGACTGGTCCGACAGATTCGGTGGTTCCGTTGCGATCAGGGGCCAGCTAGCCCTGGTAGGTGCCTACAACACGCAGAATGGGCGAGGTTCCGCGTATGTTTTCCAGAGGAGCGATACGAACTGGAGTCAGGTGGCTAAACTCACGGCAAGCGACGAGCCGGTTTCGCAATCCTGGTTTGGGTTTGCGGTAGCCCACGACGAGGAGTTTGTCGCGGTTGGTGCTTCTATTGCTGACCGTGTCGGAACGAACGCGGGCTCCGCCTACTTCTACCGAATTATCGGAGGGGCGGATTGTAATGGTAACAATATCAATGATGCCTGCGAGCCTGATTGCAACCAGAATAGCGTACCCGACGCGTGTGACATCGCCAACGGAACGAGCAACGACTGCAACAGTAACGCTATCCCCGATGACTGTGAGATTGACTGCAACCAGAACTCCGTCCCGGACGACTGCGACATCACTAACGGAACGAGTAACGATTGCAATGCCAACGTCATTCCGGATGAGTGCGAGATTGACTGCAACGCGAACGAGATTCCCGACGACTGCGACATCGCCGATGGGAGCAGCGAGGACTGCAATCACAACGGTGTGCCCGACGACTGCGAACCTGACTGCAACGAAAACGGCATAGCCGATAGCTGTGACATCGAAGGGGGCACGAGTGCGGACTGTAACGTAAATGGAGTTCCGGATGAGTGCGAACCCGATGAAGACTGCAATGGTAATGGAGTTCAAGATATCTGCGACATCGCCAGCGGAACGAGCGAGGATTGTAACGGTTCAGATGTGCCGGACGAATGCGAGATGGCAGATGGTCGGTTCTTCTTTACCGACGTACCTGGTTTATTGGGTCCCTACGGTGGTTGGAACTACCCGTACAGCCGTACCAGCACCTACTCAACCCATGAGTTCGCCAGCGTGAGGAACGCCTGGTTAAGTTTGACCGTGACAACGGACTTCGAGTTCGAAGTTGTTGGATTGCACGCCTGCCTCGACAATGCCTGTGGACAGGACTGGCACTGGGTCTCCTCGTCCATCAGGACATGCATTCCGCTCGTGCCGACCGATGCTGCCCTAGACGGACAAGGAACCGTCGAGCTGCACGTGTTGCCACCTTGCTGCGATCAGACCGCTTCGGTTACCGATGCCTGGCTGTGGTTCGATGGCGTCCGGCTTCCGACACCGAAGGATCTGTTCGACTTTGCCGGTCTACAGACATGCTTCAGCGGAGATGGTGAGCCGCCACCTTCGCCACTATGCGACCGTTTTGACTACGACCGCGACGGCGACGTGGACCTGGACGACTATCGCGTTTTACATATGGTTCTGGCAGATCCGTAGCCCAGGCAGAAACGGGAGCATCTTCCTCGTGCCAGATCTCCTTGGAGGCGTCAAGGATACACGTTGCCGATACCCAGGATGCCCCACTTGCCCTTGATGCGGGCGACCTCCATCGTCACGGACCATCCCGCCTTGGCTTTGCTCGTGACGGACTTGGGCAGCGAAATCACGATATCCTCCTCGCCGTCGAGCAACGCTTCGAGAATCATCTTGCCAGGTCGAACGTCCTTGATCGTAAACTGATCGTTGAAGTAGTTGTCCTCGTCGAAATCGTCCTCAATATAATCAGCTTGGTGCGCCTCAACGTACTCAAGGAGTGCCCTCGTAAACTCGTCGCAGCCCACAAGATCGCCGCCCACGTCATCACCGACGAGTTCGCGGTAATAGCGCATCGCTTCGTCATCCCAGTGCTCCTTTTCCAGCAGCCAGGACGCCAGCTTCTCCATTACTGGGCCGCACGCCTTGCGAAATCCCTTCGTTCCCATGACTTTGCGGATCACGAAAGTGCTCAGGAAGAAGTTGATGTGGAACGGCTGGATGTGATCGGAGCCGAAGATATCGCAGAAACGGTTGCCCTCGCCCCATTCGCTGTCAAATCGCTGCCGCTCGAATTCGTTGAGGTTTTCATAACCGTACTCGTCGAGGTACTTGCCGAACAGATCGATGACCATGAACGGGGACGACATCGAGCGGCGATTGCCTTCGCCTGCTTCGGCGAGGAATTGACTGAGGGCATCTCGGATCGTGGTCATCAGATCACCTGTCCAACTTCCTCGGTGTTTCCACTCGCCATCCAGTGTTTGATCAGCTTGGTCGCCCGACAATCATCCTCGTTGCACAGCACACTGTCGTCAAGATACTGCCGATTCTCCGTCAGGTGGTCAGTCCGTTGCGCTGACGCCGATGACTTTCTTGCACTTGGGACAGATGTAGATGTATTCCCATTTGACAAATGCCTTGATCCTTCGCCAGTGGACTTCGTCCAACGTCTTCTCGCAATGCGGGCAGAGCGGATCGTAATCCGCTTCCGTCGATGCTATCTTGGTCGCCATCAATTAGCTCCTTCGTAAGAGTCTGTGTGTTAACCATAAGTAGTTACGTTTTCATGATTCCAATCGAAGCGAGTCCGCTACCGTGCTGGTACGTCCCGTGGTCTTGCGTTCACCTGTCCTACTTCTTCCGCGCCTCCACTCGCCATCCAATCCTTGATCAGCATCGTCGCCCGACAATCATCTTCGTTGTACAACACACTGTCGTCAAGATACTGGCGATTCTCCGTATCCAGCCAGAGACGATACCAGAGCATGCTCTGCGTTGCACTCGACTTTGGATTCCGATACTTGAATCCCAGCCACTTCGAGATGGGCTTGAGGCCATAGCCCTCGACAGGCAGCACGAAAGCATCCTTCAATACTCGATGGAGATCAATGAATCGATCCATCAGGTCGTCCTTCGTGATCGGTTGGTCGGGGTACCTCTCAAACAGCCTGGCAACTCTTGTCCTTTCATACGAGTGGTAGTGGTAGATCGGTGAGGACGGATGCCGCCTCAGGATCTCGGCCACGTCAGTCACGAAGCGAGTGAAGGCGCTGCCCTCATCTTCAGGACGATCAGCGAGGAAGGGGACGTATCGCGGCTTCCTGTCGGGCTCCACGATGAGCAAACCGTGAAGGTAGTCGATGTCGAGGTTCGGTTCTCCTTCGATGTCGTAGTACAACTCAATGTTGCTCTTTGGGAGCGTCGGCTTGCCCACGGGAACCGCCTTGCCGCTCAATTGACACCGCGCCTGCAAAGGAAGCCGCTCAGCGGACTTGCTTCCGATGCCCCTGATCTCCTTGAGCAGCTCGGGATCGCTGTTCGCCAGATCGTGAACAGTCACGATGCCTGCCTGCGCCAGAGCGGGCTTGGCGGCGCGTCGAAGATCCGCTACCAGCGTCACGTCGTCGCGATTTCTTGCTTCGTTGGAGCAAACATCCTGCCAAACGCATTCACCGCAACCCGAGAAGATCGCCAGATCGGTTGGCATCCCACCATCCACGACGGCGACGGCCCTGGCGAGTTGCCTTTCAAACTCAGACCACACCTCGTCAAGCTCGACTGGCTCTTCCGTCCTGTCAGCAAGCACGACGGTGGCGGTCTCGGGCCGACGCCCCTGTGTGCATTCCAGGAGCATGGCGTAGAAGCAAACCTGGAGGATGTGGAAAGGCTGGATCGACTGGCTGATCTTGATCTCGCTTGGCTCGTAGAACCAGCCTCCGAGGCTGGACCTGTCGCGTCTCTTGACGAGCAGGTCGGGCACGCCCACGAACCGATCTGCCTTGAGCACACCCTGGTAGATGAGGGGCGTGCCAAGTCCCATGAGTTGGAGGGTTGCTTCGGCTCCAGCGTCGAGATCGCCCTCGGGATACTCGGGCTGAACGTAGTTTCTCCCGACGAGGACCTCCTGTTCGAATCGCTTACCCTCGTCGAGGAGGTACTGCTCGAACTCGCCCAGCTCGGTCTTCAGGTTGGCGTTGCCGTGGTGGTCGAGAAAGAGGGCGTGCGGGCAGTGCAGGAGGGATCGGAACGATGAAGCTGACAGCTGACGAGTCATCGACTCCGATGATAGACGAACAGTCGCTCGGGCCAAGGCCTGATTGCTTTCGGGGCACCTGCGGTATTCTTTTGTCCGCATGACTTTGTTGGGACAAGAAAGGTAGCGGGTAGCCTTGTCCGTCTTGTCACCGCACTGATCCAGCAACGACGGCGGGTGAGAACGATGAGCAAAGGCTTCTTTCCCTCAGCGACAACGGAAGTATTTTCCTTTCAGGTTGGATGCTCCTTTTTATCCGACGATCAGCAGAGCCACGTAGGGAACGACACTGAAGACCAGCAATACGATCTTGAATGACCCGAGGAGCGAGTAGATGACCACGTTGAAGGTCTCTCGGGGAATGGGAAACCACTTACTTTGCGTGCGATACACTAAGTCCGGGGCGAGCACCAAGAACGCTGTCCACAGAATCAACAAGCTGCCGTTGATGATTGAGCACCACATGAAGAACGTTGTGAGTGTCTGAAGATCCATGATGTTCCTTTCCTATATTTCGTAGCCGTTCGCACGATTCACGACTTCTACTCACGCAGCGATGGTCGAGCACAGCAGTTCCGCTTGCTCCAGAACGAGCTTCGTAGCCGCCTCTTGCTTGTCAGGCGGGTAGCCGTACTTGCGGAGGAGGCGTTTCACCATTGCTCGCATGGCCGCTCGAACGGTCTCTTTGATCGTCCAGTCGATGGAGGCACTCTGGCGGATCTTGGCAGCAACTTCACGGGCGATGGCACGCAGGGTCTTGTCACCGAGGACTTCGACGGCACTCTCGTTGTCCGCCAGGGCGTCGTAGAACGCTAACTCATCGTCGCTCAGCTTGAGCCGTTCGCCGCGTTTACCCGCCTCCCGCATATCCTTGGCGAGCTTGATGAGTTCCTGGATGATCTGGGCAGTCTCGACTGCCCGGTTCTCGTACTTGCGGATCGCCGCCTCAAGCATCTCTTTGAACGACCGAGCTTCAACGACATTTCTCCGGCTGCGATGCTTGATCTCATCGTTGAGCAGCTTACGGAGCATCTCGACGGCGAGGTTCTTCTGCGGTATCCCGGCCACCTCCGCCAGGAATTCCTCCGAGAGGATGGAAATGTCCGGGTTCTTCAACCCTGCCGTGGCGAAGATGTCCACAATGCCTTCGCCTGACACGGCCTGCGAAACGATTTGACGAATCGCCGTATCGAGTTCCTCGGGCGTCTTCTTCCCCGGAGTCGTAGCTTTCAAGATGCCCGCTCGCACCGTCTGGAAGAAGCCTACGTCGTCACGGATGCGAATCGCCTCCGGGTGTGGAACCGACAGGGCAAACGCCTTCGATAGCTCATTGACTGCCTTGAGGAATCGCTCCTTGCCGTCTTCCTGTTGGAGAACGTGCTCGATGGCAGGAGGAATGACGGAGAGTCGCTCGGTCTGCGATCCGGTGAAGAACGCCGAGAAGTCGAAGCCGTGGAACATCGCCTGGACGATCTCGTACTTTTCGAGCATCACGGCCACGGCTTCGTTCTGGTCGAGGGCAGTCTTCCCCTTCCCGCCGCTTTCGGAGTACGTCGCAAGGGCGAGTTTGAGTTGGTCAGCGATCCCGAGGTAGTCAACGACGAGCCCACCCGGCTTGTCCCGAAACACTCGGTTCACTCGGGCAATCGCCTGCATGAGCCCGTGTCCCCGCATCGGCTTATCGACATACATCGTGTGCAGGCAAGGACAATCGAAGCCGGTAAGCCACATGTCTCGAACAATGACGACGTTCATCGGATCTTTGGGGTCTTTGAATCGAGTCGCCAACTGCTCTCGCCGCGCCTTGCTGCGAGCATGGGACGCCACTCTCGGCCCTTCGCTGGCGTTGCCGGTCATGACGACCTTGATCGCCCCCTTGTCGTCATCCTCGTGGAACCAGTCCGGGCGAAGCTTGACGATTTCGTCGTGCAGGTCCATACAGATTCTGCGACTCATGCAGACGATCATCGCCTTGCCATCCATCGCGTCCAGCCGCTGCTCGAAATGCCGCACCAGGTCTTCCGCCGTGAGCCGTAGGCGTTCCTCTGCCCCGACAAGAGCCTCCAGCGCAGCCCACTTCGTCTTGAGTTTCTCCTGCTGCGAAAGCTCCTCTCCCTCCGTGGCCTCGTCGAACTCTGCGTCAATCGTCAACGTCTGGGCTTCGTCGAGTTCGATCTTAGCCAAGCGACCCTCGTAGTAGATGGGCACGGTGGCTTTGTCTTCGATGGATCGCTGTATGTCATAAACGTCGATGTAGTCACCGAAGACAGCCTGCGTGTTGGCGTCGGTCTTCTCGATGGGCGTGCCGGTGAACCCGATGAACGACGCATTCGGCAGGGCGTCTCGCATGTGACGGGCGAATCCGTCGATGAAGTCGTATTGCGACCGATGGGCTTCGTCGGCGATGACGACGATGTTCGATCTGTCGGACAGCATCTCGTATTCCCCGCCCTTCACCTCGGGCAGGAACTTCTGGATCGTCGTGAAGACCACTCCACCGCTGGCGACCTTGAGCTTCTCTTTCAGATCATCCCGACTATCAGCCTGGCCCGGTGCCTGCCGCAGGATTGCCTTGCACCGGCTGAACGTACCGAACAACTGGTCGTCCAGGTCGTTGCGGTCGGTGAGGACAACCAGCGTGGGGTTCTTCATCGAAGGCTCGTCGATCAGCTTGCCCGCATAGAAGAGCATCGTGAGGCTCTTCCCGCTTCCTTGCGTGTGCCAGACGACGCCGCATCGTCGATCACCTTCGGGATGCGATGCCTCAAGCGTGGTCGCAACCGCCTTCCTTGCTGCGTGAAACTGGTGATAGCCTGCTATCTTCTTCGCCGTCGTCTGACCATCAGACTCGAAGACGGCAAAGTGGCGGATAAGGTCCAGAAGCCAGCCTCGGTCGAACACCCCCTTAAGCAGAATCTCAAGTTGCGGCAGTCCGGTCGGAGCCACCGTCTCGCCGTCGATGGTTCGCCACGGCATGAACCGATCCCGCTCCGCCGTGAGAGAGCCGAGCCGAGCCTCAAGCCCGTCGCTGATGATGAGCAACTCATTGAACACAAACAGCGACGGGATCTCGTTCTTGTAGGTCTGAAGCTGTTTGTACGCCGTCCAGATCGTCGCTTCTTCGTCAGCCGGGTTCTTGAGTTCGATCACAGCCAGCGGAATCCCGTTGACGAAGATCACGACATCAGGCCGTCGAGCCTGCCCTCGTAACTCCTGAACGGTGAATTGATTCACGGCCAGCCAGTCGTTGTTGTCGGGATCGTCAAAGTCGAACAGCTTAACCTTGTCGCCCTTGAGGCTGCCGTCATCTCGCCGGTACTCGACATCGACGCCATCGGTCAGCAGCCGATGGAACCGTTCGTTGTTCTGGATGAGCGTCGGGCTCTCGGTTGTCGTGATCTTCTTGACGGCGTCTTCGATGGCTTCAGGTGGGATCGTCGGGTTGATATTGGTCAGAGCCGATTGCAGCCGTTCGATCAGCACCACCTGATCGTATGACGCCCGCTCCGGCGACTCGCCGTCATGGGCGATGTCCGGCCCGTGAGCGACGGAGTAGCCCATGCCCTCCAGCCACTCAAGCGCGGCGTCTTCGACGATTGATTCGGTGAACCTCTTACTCATGATGTTTCTGAATGCGTGTCGAACAGAAAGGTAGCGAGTGTGGCCGCAGCACCGACCGCCAGCCTGGCATGACGTGCCGAAAGCCCGGATGCGCTCCCATGCTTTCCGTGACCTGTACCGTAAAGACCACGCAGTTCCGCCAAGCCATGGCCGATGGTACCGAGGTTGCTGAGAAGGCGCTTAATGACCTTCGTTCCGCGTGCCGAGTCCGGGACGCCTTCTGGGACCAACTTCAGTTCCTTCAACGTAGCTTTCGTCAGGGTCGTTATGTCTGGCGTTGCGATTGCGGGGTTACCCCGTTCTGCGAGAATAGTCTTACAACAAGTCTCAATGAGTTCCTTCGCTGTTCCGATGGCAAGCTCAGGGTCCGTTTCGACGGAGTTCTCCATCCGCTCAATTTGTTGAGCGAGGTGCTTCGCGTCGAAACTAGCCGTCACGTCCTTCAGCGTTCCTAGATTCGACCCACGAGTGAGCATCCGTTTCGCCACGGCTTTGCATTCCTCGGCCAAGTCTGTTCTTTCATCGTTTGAAGTGTCTTGCCAATGGTCAATCAAGGCAAGAAGAACGCGACCCACAAGCGCGTCTTGTTCGATCTGCCAGAACTCTCGTAACTTCTTGGCCTTGGATGTCCCTCCGCGCTGGTATTTCGAAGAGTGGATATCGATATTGGCGATGTCGATGAAGAACTCGTCGAAAGTTCTGTCCGAAAAGTCCAGAACGTATCCCGACGACATTCCGAATAACTCCTCCAGCTTCCGTTTCTCACGATTGTCAAGGGTGCTCATTCGCCACCCCCGCCCGAGAAATGCGAATATAATGACTGCCCAAGCAGACGCACGAGTCCGACAAGCTTCAAGATGTCGTCAACCGTCACGACGACCTTGCGACCCGCAACGGCATGCGGATCATCAGCCTTGGCGATGTATTTGTCATCGACCACGCCCATTCTGTGTGTGAATGGATGCCGTTTCTGAAAGCTGCGTTTTACGAACTGCCAGTCATCGATCTGTAGACAATCAGCCAAATCAAAACCGAATTGCCTACGGAGCGTCTCTTCGGCTCGAATGAGATCCTGGAAGGAGATCTTCTCAGCCTTGGCGGAGTCGGAGGCTGCGCTTGCATGGACGCGGCATACTTCACGGCCAAACCCGTCGAAGGCGGAAACAACATCCTCCAGGGCGTTTTCCTTCATCTTTTCGGCAACGTCAGTGTCAGCGTCTTTCGCCATAGCAAGCATTTTCTCTACCACGTCCAGGCTCTTGTTGAGAATCTGCTGCGAGTTGTGCTGTCCACAGTCCGGGCAGAAAGCAAAGACGCCATAAATGGCGTACCGGAATGTGCATCCGTTACAGACGACTTCGGTCTCCAAATCTTCTTCAGCATACCGATGCAGGGTTGCCTGCATGCGTCCCGGTTTGAACGTGATGTTCTTATGGCCGCGAACGGATTCTGCCAACGTACGCTGCATGTCCTCAAGAGCGGGGATCGCTATATCTCGAAAGGCTGCCGATTCTACCCTCTTGATCTGATCCTGAGTAAAGAACTGATCACGGCTTGCTTGATGGCCACAGTAAGGGCAGATGCATAGTTGATCCGGGTTGCCTGAGTCAGGCCCGGGACTGATCTTGAAATAACGCAGGCAATGTGAATCCGTAGGGCACTTGCGCCCAACCAACCCGCTTTCATCCGTTTCCAAAGGAACCCGTATCTTCTTCATGCCACCTCCTCGACGATACGCTCGGCCTCGCCGACTCGAATCTCGCCCGAAAGTAGCTTCGGCAGTAAGGCATCCCGGATTGCTGCTAGCGTTCTTGACTCCTCCATGTTGAGTCTGGCCTTGCCGAACAACGGTTCCACGAGATCGGCGAAAGCACGGGCCATACCCTCGGGCGGAGTGGCCAAAAGGAACTGTTGGAGACAGTCATGCGGTACTCTTTGTCTGCCACTCGATCCCGTCATCCGTTGAATGGCGAACATGCGGAAGTCTCCGTTGCGGGCCAGGCAATAGGCAAAATGGGGCGGTAATGGGGGCTTGGGGCGAAGCACGATGTACTCCGTTGACCCCCACCCAATCTGGCCGTCTTGGAGAAAGTCCACGAAGGCCGTCTTGCCGTTTTCGAGGCACGGTGTGATGCGAGCAACGAGCGTATCGCCGTTGATGAACCGCATTCCCGATCCGAAAGGGCGATCGATCCATTGCTCCGGCGCGTGTCCTTGCGTGGGCATATCAGCCATCGCTAGGTACGGAGCAACATCACCTTTGCGAAGCGATCTGCTCGGGTTGACTTCGACTAGATCCGGAAGGGGCAAGCAATTCCAGTCCTTCGGGATCGAGCCGAGGGGGGAGTTGGCGAACTCAGTCGGAAGAGCGTCGAAGACTTCCTGCGGCATAGAGGGGAAGCTCTTGGCTCCATCGGCTTTGGCTTTGACGGGTTCAAAGCCCACGAACCATGCCTTGAAGATCGCCGCCGCCATCTGCTCCAGCGTCCGATTCATCCGCCGATTTAGTTCGATCTTATCGTCGAGCATGCGGGCGATATCGACAATGGCGTCTTGTTCGATCCGAGGAGGAACCAGTAGCGTGATTCGGCTCAAGTTGCCTTGGGTCAGTTTCGGCATCGTAGAACCGGTCAGATACCCACTGATATCGGTGCGATCCAATAAGTAGGCCAGGAATCGTGTGTTGGCCAGGGTGTTCCCCCGAATGATGTGGGCATGGTTGTTCACCCAGAACTTGCCTGTGGCGATGAATGCGACCGGCGTGTTCCTCGTGCGCAGGTTCTCCCCGTCTTCAGCTACTAAGAGGTACTCGCCGTCGAAGAGGTATGAATCCACATGATCAACGACTCTGGACGCTCCGTAGTAGGGATAGGGGCCAGAGCGTCGGTCGGCTTTCTTGACCGGCACCCGTTTGAAGTCGAAGTTGTCCGTCACTTCAGCGAGCATGCGGATCTGCCAACCATCAACCCCCATAGCCCAACTCCTTGAGGTTGGACTGGATGGTTTCCTCCAGCTTTCGGGACTCGGCGAACTGGTCGTTCAGTATCGCCACCAGCCGTGGCATCTTCTCGTCGAACGGTTCTCCATCGTCCTCAACATCCTCAGCCCCGACGTAACGACCAGGCGTCAGAACGTGACCGTGTTTGCGGATCTCATCGAGGGACGCACTCATGCAGAATCCGGCTGTATCCTCGTACTTGCTCTTCCCCTTACTCCGCCACTCGTGATACGTGCCTGCGATCCGCTCGATCTCATCGTCGGTCAGTTCCCTGTGAACTCGGTCGGTCAGTACGCCCATCTTGCGAGCGTCAATGAAGAGCGTCTCGCCCTTGCGACTCCGATGCCTTCCTTTCGCCTTGCTGCGAGAAAGAAACCAGAGGCAGACAGGGATCTGGGTCGTGTAGAAAAGCTGACCGGGCATTGCGATTACGCAGTCCACGAGGTCAGCCTCAATCATTGCCTTGCGGATGTCACCCTCGCCCGAGGAGTTCGAAGACATCGAACCGTTGGCCATGACAAACCCGGCTGTCCCCTTCGGGCTGAGGTGGTGGACGAAATGCTGAATCCAGGCGTAGTTGGCGTTTCCGACGGGAGGCGTGCCGTACTTCCAGCGGACATCCTCCCGCAGCAGTTGTCCATTCCAATCAGAGACATTGAAGGGCGGATTGGCGAGGATGAAGTCGGCTTTGAGATCCTTGTGCAGATCCTCGTGGAACGAGTCGGCCCACTTCTTGCCGAAATGCGCCTCGATACCACGAATGGCGAGGTTCATCTGGCACAAACGCCATGTCGTCGGATTCGATTCCTGACCGTAGATGCTGATGTCACCGGCCTTGCCGCCGTGAGCTTCAACGAATCGCTCCGACTGAACGAACATGCCGCCTGATCCACAGCAGGGATCGAGGACTCGACCCTTGTACGGTTCGATCATCTCTACGAGCAGTCGGACGACGCAACTGGGCGTGAAGAACTCGCCGCCCAGCTTGCCTTCAGCCGATGCGAACTTGCCGAGGAAGTACTCGTAGACTCGACCGAGTACGTCCTGCGAACGAGCCGCTTCGTCGCCAACGGTGATCGTACCGACGAGGTCGATGAGTTGCCCAAGGCGGGACTTATCGAGATCCGGTCGGGCGTAGCGTTTGGGCAGGATGGCCTTGAGTCGTGGGTTCTCCCGCTCGATGGCTTCCATCGCTCCGTCGATGATCTTTCCGATCTCCGGCTTCTTGGCGGAAGCCTGGAGCTTGTGCCAGCGGGCGTCTGCGGGAACCCAGAAGATTCGGGCAGAGAGATACTCATCCCGATCTTCTAGGATGGCTTGCTTCTGGGCGTCGTCGCCATCGACGAAGTAGTCGCTCTTTGCGTCGTCGCAGAGCTTCTCAAGCTGGGTGCGGCGTGACTCGAAGGCGTCGGAGATGTACTTCAGGAAGATCAGGCCGAGGACGACGTGCTTGTACTCGGCGGCGTCGAGGCTCCCCCGCAGCTTGTCGGCTGCCAGCCAGAGCTTCTCCTCGAAGCCGAGCCTGGCCCCGTTGTCGTTCTTCCTTTGGTCGCCTTTCTTTGACCGTTTCTGACGCGCCATAAGGGCCTCCAGCTGTTCGTTTCCGCAACACGATCTGGGCCTAGACCCACCCATGATAAGTTCCAGCAGCGTCCTACACCAGAGCGCCCGTCAGCCTTGGTCACTTATTCAGCCGAAAACGGAGAGAGGGGCAGGGACGGGTTTGGATGGGTGCTTCGAGTAGGAGGCTTCCTTCGGAATCGCCTAGATGGGAAAGAAGTCTTCGATTAGTTGCTTGTCGTCCACACGTTTTCCTATCGCGCCTGCAATCCTGTTACGCAACGCCGTCTCAATCGCGTCAGGATCTCCCCTGGAGTGAGATGAGCCTGTCGGCACTTCTGGGCGATGACAGCCGGAGCCTGATCATCGCCGCAACCGGCGGCCTCAGAACGAACGGCACGCAGCATGGACGCCCCCTCTTCGGCAAGCTGAAGCACCTCGGACGGGAGAAGGTGGAATAGGTTCCCCGCGTGCGGAACGGAAGCGGCATCCACTGCTTCGCGAGGTGTGATGACGGTGCAAGTCACTGGCTCATCGGTGTCACACCCACACTCCGTACGAATCCAGTTGGCATGTCCACTGGCCTGCCGTGCATCGTTGATGCTAATCGCACCGGCAGCGTCCTGCTCGGTCTTCGCTTCGTGGGTGATGAACAATGCGTCTCCGAGAATCCAAACGCCATCCGGCACACCGCGCCCACTTGGCGTAGATGCTTGGAATCCAAGCATGTCGCCCAGTGTCTTCAGGCCACGATGAAAGCGGGCGTGGGCGGGCTGACTCAAATCTCCGAGGCACTCACCAACGCGAGTCTCGAACCGAGGCCCGGTGAAACCTGTTTCAGATAGAAAGCGGGCAATGCTCTCTGCTGCCGTCGCGAGCTGCTCATCTGTTGGCATCTCTTCTGTGCCAAGCTCTTGACGGCGAGCGATCCGACTGAACCAGGGTACAGAAGGGGCACATTGTGCTGCCCTACGGAGGCGATCTCGGGCAGTCTCACAATGAGTGTCTTCGTTGCTTTGCTCGTACAGTGCAAGAGCGGCTTCGGCAGTACAGTAATACCACCATGCCCGGTAGCCCTGAACGCCGTTATTGTTCAAGGCGTCGGCAACTGACTGGGAATACGTCAACGCATCCTCGTACCTGCCAGCCCAGAGGGCATAAGAGTATCGCACTTCGTCCTGGACCGCCGTTGACAGCGCGGCGCTGACGGGATCTGTCGCTTGCGTCTTGGCATCACGATTCTTCGTGATCTCGGCCTCCGCGTTCTTCCAGTCGTCGGTTTGCCCAAGGAACGCATCAATCAACGCCTCGAAATCAGTAGGATCTCGATCCTTCGAATTGTCGATCCCAAAATCCAGTTCTGCTTGCAACTCAGGATGAAGCAGAGATCGATGCTCTAACTTGAGGACGAAGTCGATGAGCTTCGTACCTTTGACGAAAACCAAAGCGTAGTCCGTATCACTCCGAGTGCATCGACCGACCGCCTGCGTGAAGCGAGTGATCATGCGGTCTCGCAAGAGGGCGGCGGCCTGCAACCTCGTTAGCAGAAACGACTCTTGCAGGTTAGTTCCCCCCGGCAACCCTTCAAGGATCAGCAGACGACAAGCATCTCCCGGTAGGTCGAGCCCGTCATATCGATTGGCAAGCACGAGCGCGACTCCGGTCGCGTCGAGGAATGGATCAAGGGATGCCTCGATGTCATGTGCCCGTTGAACGGTAAGACCAGCACCGCATAGCGCTGTCTCACATTCTAACGCTCGTGATTCGGTCGGCACCAAGACCAACACGCGATCTGTCTTCTGCGTAGCGCTAATGGCGGCGTTACAAGCTTGCGATTGGTCGAGCGACAGCTCAGGCAACAAAACCAATCTGCGTCCGTTGCCCTGTTTGTCCCATCCAGCCGGGATGGGAAGCCGTTCGATCCTCCCCATGCCTGTGATTCGCTCAAGTTCACCGCCTGCCCCGAGCGTTGCGGACATGTAGATGCGCTGTCGCGCTTGGGCGAAGGGTGCGTGGGTCTCCGTTGGTGCGATGAATGGTCGGATGAGTACGCCTGCCCAACTCAAATAGACGTGGCAAGCATGCAGGTGCTCGCGAATCGTTTGCCATGAATAGTGGGCTGAAGTCTCTACGAGATGGGCATCGAGCGCATCTCGAAGCGGAGTTGCGATTCGTCGTATGACATGGCCGGGAACGAGTTCGACAAACCACCGATCACCGGGATAGAGGTCATCGTCCTTGAGCCGCGCTGCTAGCCCCGCTACAAGATCGGCTTGCACCAGATCAACCACGGCAGAATACGCTGGGCGATGCCCTGCGCGGGTCAACTCAACCGACCACATGGACGTGATGAAGGACTCGCCTGCGTGTGCGTCGTCGCAGACAATGACCTGAGCGTCATCGATTCGTGGATTCGTGTTGAATATACCGCTGTAGGTTGTGATCGCAATCGCAGATCCGGTTTGATACTCAGTAAATGGGCCCGCTGGATAGTCGGCTTGGCGTCCTACGAAGGCATGTGCTCGGATGCCGTATTTCTGCGCGTGAGACGCAACCTGATGGGCCAACTGCCGCGTCGGACAGAGGTAGGCGGTTCGCTCGTCATTCTTTCGACGGCGAAACTCCGCGATCAGTAGACCGACTAGCGTCTTGCCTGCCCCTGTTGGAAGCTCAAGTGCAACATCAGGCGACGTTAAGTGCTTCTCCGCGTATGCCCGCAAGAGATCCGCTTGATGTGACCACAAGTGCCGTACGTCTGGCAGCCGCCCTCGGAGGTCACGGAACAGGCTCTCGGGGTCGGCTGGACGCGGTTTTTCCGCTGCGCCGGTTCGAAATATCCCCTTCTTGGTCATCGTGAGCCTCGCAGTTCATTCCGGACCATTTGTCGAATTGAGTCAGCGGGGATCTCGTAGTACCTCGACGAGACGATCTCTCGTTTGCCCGGCGTCATGTTCCTCTTGATGTACGCGTCGAGATCCGGTTTTCGAAAGCGGCGATCACGTCGTGACCCAACGCGAACGCACCGGAGTTGTCCGCTCATCGTCCAGCGGCGTAGGGGGACCTTCGCAACGCCAAGAAAGGCCGCCGCCTCGCCAAGCGTCATCATCGCTTTGTCAGCCATGCCGGCGAGTTTATCTAATCTGATCAGCCGAACAAGTGGGCAGATGGTGGGGTTTTCCCGCCTGGGACACTTCCTGAGAGGCTGCGAAACCCCCGACCCAGCGTGCCAAAGGAGTTTGGCAGGTTCCACAAGATCTCCAGGGCAAACGTGGTATGATGAGGTAGAACAGCTGGATTCGGCGGATGGCAATCGACAGTCTCGAAAGCGCAAGGCGGGCGTTTCTGGATGTGGAGACCACAGGGCTCTCGCCAGCCATGGGCGACCGAGTCGTGGAACTCGGAATGATCGTTTGCCAGGGAGCGACCGAGATCAGTCGCTCCAGCCACCTGATCAATCCGGGACGAGCGATTCCGTGGGACGCGCAGCGGGTTCACGGCATCAGCGACCAAGATGTCGCCGGGAGTCCGCCCTTCAAAGAAATCGCGGAGGGAATCAAGTCTACTCTGGTAGACTCCTGGATCGTCGGACACAACGTCCGCTTCGATACCGGCTTCATCGCCATGGAGTTGCAGCAAGCTGATTGTTCCGTAGTGCCACTCGGATGCCTGGATACCTGTCAGCTGGCGTCAGCACTCTGGGACTTTCCCAACTACAAACTCGAAACCGTCGTCAACGCTCTGGGCATACCGGCAACGCGGCTCCACCGTGCCTTGGATGACGCCTCCGTGACGCGAGAAGTGTTCCACCGCGTGGTTCGAGAACTTGGCGGTTGGGATGCGCTGACTATCGACGATCTCATGCGACTGCATCGTTACGCGCCGCTGTGGCCGAGTGATCCGAAGGGTGATCTTCCGAAATCTCTCTACGATGCTTTGACGAACGGAGGCAGCTTGTCGATCCGCTACGTCAACGCTGAAGGACAATCGTCGTCTCGCGTGATTCACCCGGAAACCAGTTTCGCCTCAGGGCGATATACGTACATCCGGGCGTTCTGCGAAAAGAGCAACGAGGTTCGGACGTTTCGGCTGGATCGCATTATCGTCGAGTAGCTCTTCGTGCACGAATCAACGAACTGAAGTACGAGTGACGTCTGGAGAAGGTGATGCGATTCCACCGCAATTCGAGATTCAGTATCGCCAATGCTGGGCGAACAACGCGAACTGATCAAGGTTCGTATCGCGTCAGTGCTATCAGCCACGTCAGCCCCAGAGAGGCCACGGCGCCGATTCCGAATAGGAGTTGGGTTCGTGTTCCCATTATTATCCTGTCGCCCAACTTTCCATACAACGCACCGAGTAGCAGACCGGCAAGAAGCCCAGCGACGTGGGCGAACACGTCCGTTCGCTCGCCGCTCGTGCCAACGTAGCTCAACAGGATCACAGCACCGACGATGGGGGTGTATCGGGCGAGCTTCGACGTTCGTGTGTGCCGCCGACGAATCGCCGCAAAGGTCGCTACGATGCCGAAGGCTGCAAAGACCGCAGTCGAAGCGCCAACGGACGTGTGCCGAGGGTCGCGAACCCACGCATTGAGCAGGTTGCCCGCAGCCCCGGCGAACAGAATACTGGTCCATGCCAAACCGGAACCCAGCAGCTGACCGGCAAACAGGCCAATCAGACCACCGATCACGATATTGGCAACCAGATGTATCGAGTCGCTGTGTAAACTCAAAGCGGTCACCGTACGCCACCATTCACCCTGGCGGATCAGACCCGCATGTGTCTTACCGGCATCAAACCATTCCTCGCTGAGGATGCCTTGGCGCTGAAGTAGGAACATGAGCAGCAAAACGATGGCATAACCGAGGACTCCCGCCCAGCCGCTGCCTTGTGCAAGAACCGTTGTCTTGCCGGACGGCGAAGCCTTATTCTCCCTTGTGTAAGCGTCGATCTCGGCGCGGGCCCGCGCCGCAAGAGAGGCGGGCACGACGATTATGGACTCGCCGGGCTTTTGGCGGATCTGGTAGGGGATACCTGCGGCTTCGAGCACCAAACCGTGGTGCAAGCAGCCCTTCCGACTGGAACTGTAGACCTCTTCCACCGAGATCGGCTTTTTGTCCATGACCGCTCATTGTACCTCCGCTGTTCCTGTTCAACCAGCACGGCGACGTGGAACGGGTACTGCTCCGTAGCCGTCCACCCGGTCGGTCAATCAACTCGGCATCACGGTCGTTTTCTCTCGCAGCATTTCTTGTACTTCTTCCCGCTTCCGCAAGGGCAAGGATCGTTGCGACCAACTTTGTCGCCATGGTGGCGATAGGTCGTGCTGGCGACCCCGCCTGGATCGCGTGGGGAATCCAACTTGGCGAAGGAGCTGATGTCTTGCCTCTGCACACCTTCGTACATCGTTCCTAACTCGTCCAGCTCCTTACGCCGCTCAAGCTGGTCTTGCTCCCTCTCCTCCCGCTCCTCCCGCCATTGCTCTGCTTCCGGCGACTCCATGCCCAGGACCCCCATGACGGGCAGCAACGCCTCCTCCAGGCACACGATCCACCCTTGATACCCGTCGCTTATCTGCCGACGAACGACCTCAACGCCACGCTCCGCGAACAACCGGCACAGGCTGTGGCAGAGTTCCGTACGGATGTCGATGTCGTCCTCGGCTTCCAGGAACGCGAGAATCGCCTCCTCGGAGTCCGGATGTTTGATCTCACCCAACAGCACTGCGGAGGCGTCCCTGAACATCCCAGGCTCTGTCGCATAGTAGCTTCGGATTCGGCGGACGATCTCGGGATGACCAATCCGGGCGAGGGCCTTGAAGCAGGTGTCCGGCAGCGACTCGTCGCCACCACGGACCATCTCAACCAACGCCGGTATAGCCTCGGTAAGGCGTCGATGACCCGCCAGGTCAACAAGGAACATCTCCAGCCAACCGCCCGTTGTTTCAGGATCAGCAAGAACCTGGCAGACGGTCTCCACATTGGGTACATCGTGGGGCGTCAGAGCGTCGATGACGGCGTCATCGTAGGCAAACCCGCCATCGGCACCGTGAGACGCTTCGTATCGGCTCACCATCTCCTGAAGCTCCTGCCACAGCCGCTCTCCGGACCAGGACATAAGATCCAGGCGATGTCGGATGCGCTGATGGTGATCCTCAAGGAGATGCTCGTTGCCCAGGACGGCTGCTTCGTGGTTGCGCAGAAGGTCAACCGGGGCGTGGGCCAGAATGCCGCTCAGGTGCATGGCCGTGTTGTCGTCGGTCGTTTCAGCAAGTAGCCGAAGAGCCCGCTCGAATGTAAGAGGTGTCAGGGGCAGATGACGACAGCATGCAAGGGACGAAACGCTATCCGGGTAGCCAAATCGCTCACATGCATCCAGGATCAACGGAACCAGCTCCTCGTCCTGGAACCAGCCCTCGTCGAAGTACGCCGCAACGGCACTTCTCACCCATCGGTCGTCATCCAGCAAGTACGGTTTGAGTGTCTCTGGGGCAAGCATGCCTCACTCCTCGGTGGCTGATCTTCGTTACTTCGCGGTTCCGCCAGTTAGTCTCATTTTCGCGGAAAAATGAAGATTGTCCATGGCGGTGATCAGGCGGCAAGGACAGCAGCCACTCGAAGCGTCTTCTTCAATCGGCAGGTATACCCAGACGAAGTATCCGATCCAGCGCTACCATTGCGCTTAGTCCTTCTTGAGCTTGGAAACCACAAGGATCAGGGGCAAGCCTGCCAGCACCATGCCCGAACCGAGCATGTCGAGCGGGTGTCCTCAGCAGAAGCCGAACTTCAAGCCGATGCCTGCAATCGGCACAACATACAACAGGTACGCCAGC
>SDBU01002190.1_pt1 | contig 26528 bp, 19 predicted proteins | sample 2277071 | NCBI WGS metagenome assembly SDBU01 (sample SAMN10397929, study PRJNA504765) | marine sediment metagenome | isolation source: marine sediment core GS08_GC12, 126 cmbsf | place: Arctic Ocean: Gakkel Ridge, Loki's castle | collected 2008 | reverse complement strand
AGTGATCAGACTCAAGCCCGACGGCAGATAGCCGAAATGCAAAGCCATGAATCCAAGGCCGACTGCTGGCCAGGCCAAACCAATTAAAACCAGACTAAATCTTCGGTTCTTATCCATGATTTCCTCCCGGCGCTAAACAGTTCCAAAAGCGCCTAACGGTCCTGTTGGTTATATTTTGACATGATTCTCATCGCCTGAGGTAAGTTTGTAAGGCCACTGCAAGTTAGGTCAAGAGACTTTATCCTACGTGTGTTTGAGGGCCTACATGCTATAATCCCAAACCTACGAAGACATCATCGCTCGGAGGCGTTGCATGTTTGACTCGGAAAAGCTGAAGTCGATTAAGCATGCTTTTAAGAGATGGGAGAAGACCACGCTTCACCAAAGTCTAAACAGTTTCCCGGAGAGGCGAGATCGCTTCATAACCACATCCTCAGCAGAGACTAACCGCCTGTACACCCCGCTCGACATCGCCGATATGGATTACCTATCAGACCTCGGTCTTCCAGGTGAGTACCCATACACTCGCGGCGTTCACCCTACACTCCATCGCGGGCGCATGTGGACGATGCGGATGTTCTCCGGTTTCGGAACAGCCCAGGAGACGAATCAACGCTTTAAATACTTGCTTGATCAAGGTCAAACAGGTCTCTCGGTCGCCTTCGACCTCCCCACACTCATGGGCTATGACACGGATGATCCTGAGGCGGCAGGTGAGTTTGGCAAATGTGGTGTCGCCATCTCCTCATTGAAGGATATGGAAATCCTATTGGCTGATATACCCCTCGATGTCGTTTCCACAAGCATGACGATCAATTCCCCCGCTGCGGTTATTTGGGCAATGTATATCGCGGCAGCGGAGAAACGGGGAGTGCAACCGGATCTGCTGCGGGGAACCACGCAGAACGACATTCTAAAAGAGTATATTGCTCAGAAGGAATACATCTTCCCACCCGAACCGTCCATGCGCTTAGTTATCGATACAATCGAATATGGGACCGAGAACTTACCTCTCTGGAACACAGTCTCCATCTCCGGTTACCACATCCGCGAAGCCGGCTCGACCGCTGCGCAGGAATTAGCATTCACGCTCGTCGACGGGTTAGAGTATGTCCGCTGGACTGTGGAGCGCGGCCTAGACATTGACAGCTTCGCCCCTCGGCTTTCCTTCTTCTTCAACGCCCACAACGATTTCTTCGAGGAGATCGGAAAGTTCCGCGCTGCGCGGCGTATTTGGGCACAGGAGATGCGCCATACTTTCGGCGCGCAGAACCCGCGCTCCTGGCTCTTGCGCTTTCACACGCAGACTGCGGGCGTCAGCCTGACTGCTCAACAACCAGAAATCAATATCGTCCGCGTTGCTGTCCAAGCACTTGCCGCAGTGCTCGGCGGGACCCAGTCGCTGCATACCAACTCAATGGATGAAGCTCTAGCGCTGCCGTCCGAACACGCTGTTACGGTCGCGCTGCGCACGCAGCAAATCATCGCCGAGGAATCCGGTGTGGCCAACACGATTGACCCTCTGGGGGGCTCTTTCTATGTTGAGCATATGACCAACCGCCTCGAGGCGCAGACACGCGAATATTTCCGCAAAATTGAGGCTCTCGGTGGGGTTTTGCCCGCTATCGAAAGGGGATTCTTCCAGCGCGAGATCCAGGAAGCGGCTTACCGCTATCAGCGGGAGATCGATACCGATGAGCGGCAAATCATCGGGGTAAATGCCTACAAAGACCAGGAGCCCATTTCCATCCCATTACTCGAGATGGATCCTGAAGGCTATCGTCGACAGGTATCACGTCTCGAAGAACTGCGTCGAACGCGCGACAATGGTGCCGTCGGCCAAGCTCTCGACAACCTCCGAATCGCCTGCCAAGGAAAAGCAAATACAATGCCGCACATCCTCGATGCCGTACGCACGTACGCGACGCTGGGCGAGATTATCGACGTAATGCGAGAGGTCTTTGGGACGTTTCAGGAACCCTCTTGGCTGTAGCATAGGATGACCGGTAGATTCATAAAGCCCCGATCGTCGATCGGGGCTTTTCTCTCGTGAACATCCGGAGTGAAGATTATGATGTTAGATTGCTCATAAGAATTCAGTGTTCCGAGATTTATCCTGCCTCTGGATACCAAACATAACGGTCTAACCCCTCAAGCCCTTTCTTATCCACACAGGAATCTTACATCCATCACCTTTTGCATCGTTGACGATGGATTCCGATCAGGAAGTTCCAAAGTACTGAACTGCGATCTCCAACAACTTCCCTGTCTGGAAAACGAACTTTGCCCTTACAGCTGGGTTTAAGGTTTCCAAGAAGTTGTTAATATCCGACTCCAGGTCATCCATCGGAGCTTGCGTACAGTGCTGCAGCCAGGCGATTGCATTCTCCCGATACGGATCTGGCAGAGCCTTTATTCGACTGACAAGCGCCGATCCACCATATGTATCTCTGATCATGACAGGCATCCCTCCAAGGTGTTCCCTCCTCGTGCGTTACTCTCCCATCAGGTCTTAATGCAAGGTTTGGACCACCAGCGGATGAAGGGCCACGCCTAACCGCAAGCGAAGCATTGGACTAGAAAATTTGCTATGATCAGGATATGACCTCCTTCGAAGCGGCTTATCGACCACTCCATCGTTCGGGTGAATTGATGGAACGCGCCGAGAAAGCCCGGGAGCATGAACGAGCATGTGATCTCTGCGCTCGATATTGCCGTGTTGATCGTTCTGAGAGACTTGGAGGCTGCCGCACTGGGTTGAAGGCGCGTGTGGCTTCTTATGGCCCCCACCACGGTGAAGAAAATCCCCTGCGCGGTCGACGAGGTTCGGGGACGATCTTCTTCTCCTGGTGCAACCTCCGCTGCCAGTATTGCCAGAATGCTGATATCAGCCAATCACCCGCTGGTAGAGAGGTAGAGAGCGAGGAGTTAGCAGCCATTATGCTCGAGCTCCAGCACAGGGGCTGCCACAATATTAATTTCGTCTCACCATCCCACGTCATCGCCGAGATCCTGGAAGCACTCGTAATCGCAGCTGAAGCTGGTTTGAACATCCCATTGGTATACAACACTGGCGGCTACGATTCGCCCGAGGCTCTTGCCCTTCTCGATGGCGTGATCGACATCTATATGCCCGATATGAAGTACGTGGATCGTCTCATTGCCCGGCGTCTTTCAAAGATCGGCAATTATCCGGCGATCAACCAATCCGCCGTGAGGGAGATGCATCGTCAAGTCGGTGATCTCGAGTTAGATGAGCGCGGGATCGCCCAACGCGGATTGCTCGTACGCCATCTGATCCTGCCCGAGAACTTTGCGGGTACGGAAGAAATTGTCCGCTTCCTCGCAGAGGAAATATCACCCAATACGTACCTGAACCTCATGGACCAATACCGGCCGGCTTATCAGGCGGCGATGTACCCCCCACTGGATCGGCCTCTGACCCCTAAGGAATATGACGACGCTGTGTACCTGGCGAACCGTGCAGGGCTGAACCGTCTGGATGATCGACAGCGCAGCGTTTTTCTCAGGAGGGATTGACACTCGCACATTTCAAACCTCCGAGAATTTAAAAAATAAACGGCAGGGCTTGCTCCCTGCCGGTGGTGATTCTAGGATTATCGTAGTCTTTGAAACTTAGGAGATGAACATCCGCAGATCATTGACCTTGCGGATCATCAGCCGAAATTTCTCGACATCAAATCGCTTGTTGCCCTCCGCTAAGACAATCAACGAGAAAGCATCTTGGCGATATCATAAAATTCAAGGTTTATTTGCCGGGATTGGCTCACGACATCTTCGAGTTTCCGCATAACGATGTCACGCCCTTTGAGCCCGGTCATCACATCGTTCTCACCCGCGATTAGCGCTCTCACGGCTTTCACACCCATCCGAGTCCCAAGGATGCGATCAAAAGCAGATGGACTCCCTCCGCGGATTACATGCCCAAGGATCGTAATTCGGGTCTCGAATCCGCAGTCATCCTCGACTAACTTACTGGCCACTTCTTCTGGTTTATAAGAAGCCCCTTCTGACATGATGATGATGGAGTGCGATTTCCCGCGATCATACGCATCGCTGACCTCCTTCGAAATCTGGCCAATTGGGATTTCTTTCTCCGGGATGATGACGACTTCAGCCCCACAAATAACGCCTGAGATAAGCGCAAGGTAACCGCAGTCTCGACCCATCGTGACTACAAGGAAAGCGCGCTGATGCGACGATGCCGTATCACGAAGCCTATCGACCGCTTCCCTAATCGTATTCAGGGCCGTGTCGACGCCCAACGACATATCGGTTCCCCATATATCGTTATCTATCGAAGCCGGCACGCCGATCACCGGGAATCCCATCTCAGCCAGGATGTGTGTCCCGCGCATTGTTCCATCGCCACCGATTGCAACAATCCCATCGATTTCCGATTCGTTCAACTCGCGCGTCGCCTGCCTCTGGCCTTTCTTGGTCTTAAACTCCGGGCATCGTGCGGTTCGGAGGAATGTGCCTCCGCGCTGCATAATTCCTCCAACGTCCCGTGCTCGTAACTGCCGCATCTCACCGCGGATCAGGCCATCGAAGCCTTCTTCGATTCCAATCACCTCAAGATCGTGATTAAGTGCGGTTCGCACGACGGCGCGAATACAGGGGTTGATCCCTGGTGCATCTCCACCGGATGACAATACAGCGATTTTTCGAAGTTTCATTGAAGCCTCAATGTCTCTACGCGGATAACACCCTCGCCTAGCATAGATGTCAATTGTGCATGTAGGTCTGGGCAATATCCAGTGGTGGAACTGGGGAAATCAACTTGATAGCGGCGTGACGCTTCGAACAACAAGAATTCGAAGCGATCATTCCCTGGATACGAAGTCAGCAGGCCATGAACCCTGCGCATTCGCAATGCATCTCTTTGTCGATCACCCGTTGTTTCTAAAATCACGGTGACCATTTTCACTTCCCCATCCAAAAATGTCGCGAGTGGAGTTGGAGGAAGAGTATGCAGTGCTTTCGATAATTCACGATCCTTATTTTGTGGAGCACCTGCCTGCTCGATGGAGCCTGGTTCCCTAACGGAGGCCGCGTCAGATTGACCCTCGAACGTGAGTGCAATTGGATTGTCCCAGGGTTTGGCTGCAGGAAGAGGAGGAAGTTCACTCTCCTCAACTGAAGAAGCTGGCGGTTGCTTAATCGCTCCGGAATCCACCGGTGGAACAGACGAAGGTGGAGAGGTTTGGGCAACCTTAGGAGAAGCGCCGTTAATGGCTTGTACCTTCGTGAAATCAGTTGTGATCTGGTCGGCGAGAATCTTCACAGCGCCTCGCTCACGATCCACCTTTCCCACTGCGACGACGATATCTTCTTCGCTCAACCACGTTGAGATATTGTTCCAGACCCGACTAAATACAACCAGCTCAATAGTCCCCTGCAAATCCTCCAGAGTAACGAAACCCATCGCCTTCCCAGTGCGAGTCTGGTATGGCCTTATATGACAGACTTCCCCAGCGACGCAAACCTTCTGTCCTTGGACTGTCTCTTCTAATTCGGAGCTAAAGTGAGTGGTAATTTGCGCGAGTTCCGACAAGTATGGTGTCAGGGGATGATCCGAGATATAGATCCCTAATAATTCCTTCTCCCAACTCAGTAGACGACGCTGAGGAATATCCGATGTCACGGGAGGCAAGTCAAGAGTGTCGGTCACGCCGGTCTTCTGGCCGAAGAAGGACATCTGGCCAGCCTCAGCTGCTCGGAAATGGCTGGCGGATAACGCCATAATGCGGTCCATGGATTCTATCATTGCGATACGCGGCGCGAGGCTATCGAGAGCGCCAACTCGAATAAGACTCTCCATCGCTCGTTTGCCGACCTTGCGTAAATCAACCCGCCGAGCGAATTCCTCCAGAGTGTTGAATGCTCCGTCCTCCTCTCGGGCTTCAAGAATAGTCTCGATCGCTCCCTGACCGACATTCTTAGCCGCACCGAGCCCGAAACGGATTCCCGCCTTCCCGTCGCCACAATCTTCAGGGGAGAAATCATAGCCGCTCGAATTGACATCCGGCGGCATAATTTCCAACCCCATTCGACGACAATCCGCGATGTAGAGCGCCACTTTATCCGAATCATGCTTGAAAACGGATAGCAAGGCTGTCATATACTCAAGGGGGTAATGCGTCTTGAGATAAGCGGTCTGAACTGCGATGACCCCGTAATCGGCGGCATGCGCTTTATTAAAGCCATACCGGGCAAAATTTTCCCAGTCGTCAAAAACCTCGGCGGCTGTTTTCTGATCGACATCATTGTCAACGGAGCCCTGGATGAATTTTTCCCGGTGGGTCTTCAGCGCCTTCGCCTTCTTCTTTGCGATCGCCTTCCGAAGATCATCAGCCTCAGATGCCGTGTATCCCGCCATCTCCATGGCTGCAAACATGATCTGCTCTTGATATACGGGGATCCCATATGTCTCTTCGAAGATCGACTCAAGCGCTGGGTGAGGATAGGAAACCTGTTCCTGTCCGTGCATGCGGCGAATATAGGTGGGGATGAAATCCATGGGTCCTGGCCGGTAAAGCGCCACCATGGCGATCACGTTGGCCAACTCACGCGGCTTCATCTCCATCAGATAGCGCCGCATACCAACACCTTCAACTTGGAAAACGCCCAGGACATCCCCCCGCCCCATGAGCTCAAAAGTTTCAGGGTCATCAACGGGGATTGTGTTTATGTCCAATTCAACCCCATGGCGAAGGCTAATCATCTCACATGCACGCGCCATCACTGTGAGTGTTGAAAGGCCAAGAAAATCAACCTTGAGCAACCCTAAGGAGTCCAGTATCTGCATCTCGAATTGAGTCACCGCGCCAATTGGATTATCCTCTTGCTGCCCACCCGTAGGGCGATGGAGGGGGATGTACTCTGTAATCGCTTTATCGGTGATGACCACTCCAGCGGCATGTGTGCCCGCATGTCGAACAACGCCCTCCAATTGCGCCGCCGTATCAATGAGTTCCTTCAAGTAGGGCGCCTCGGTATAAACCTCCTTTAATGCCTGAACCTGATCGAGTGCCTCCAGAATTGTGATCGGTTTTCCTGGGATATTCGGGATCAACTTCGCTACCCGGTCTACTTCCGGCAGTGGAATGTCTTTTACCCTGCCTACATCCCGGATTGCAGCTCGGGCTCCGAGCGTCCCGAAGGTTATGATCTGCGCCACCTTATCGCGCCCATACTTATTCGCGGTGTATTCGAGCACTCGATAACGGAGATCATCCTGAAAGTCCAGGTCAATATCTGGCATCGAGACACGCCCCGGGTTTAAGAATCTCTCGAAGATCAGCCCGTGCTCAAGAGGGTCGACCAACGTGATTTCAAGTGCATATGCCACGATGGAACCCGCTGCAGATCCCCGCGCGTTGTACCAGATATTCTCCTCGCGAGCGAACCGGCATAGATCCCATACGATGAGAAAATAATTATCGAAACCCATCTCATGAATGATGCCCAACTCATAGTTCAAGCGTTCCTGAAAAACCGAATCCCGAGCGTGATCCCCATAGCGCTTTTGGAGCCCTTTATCACATAGCTGTCGCAGGTAACTGTCGGAAGTAAATCCATCATTCACTTCGAAATACGGCAGCCTATACCCTCTGAATTCAAGGTCTACTTCGCTGCGTTCGGCGATCCAGAGTGTATTCTCAATTGCTCCCGGGATATGGCCAAAGAGCTGCTCCATCTCTTGGGCAGAGCGAAGGTAATAAGAGGGATCCGTCATGCGCATCCTGTCTGGATCCGACTGGAGGGAACCAGTCTGGATACAAAGGAGCAGATCTTGCAGTTCGGCATCATCGCGATCGACGTAGTGAACATCGTTTGTAGCGAGCAAACGACCATCATACCGTTTAGCCAGATCGATGAGCTTCTTATTGATGTCCGGCAATTCCGGGATGTCATGAAGCTGCAACTCGAAGAAGAAACGATCGCGGTCGAAAACCTCAAAATACCAATCCAGGAGTTCGCGAGCGTGTTCGTCCTGACCTCGTTCGAGAGCGCGCGGGACTTCCCCTGAGAGGCAGCCGGTTGTGCAAATCAATCCCTCATTGTGTTCAGCCAGGAAATCGTGGTCAATACGCGGGCGGTAATAAAAGCCATCAAGCTGTGCAGCAGAGGCGATCTGGAGTAAGTTTTTATATCCAGTATCGTTTTCGGCAAGAAGCAAAAGATGGAACGCACGACTGTCCAATTTTGGATCGCGATCATGCATCGTGCGCGCGGCAAGATACGCTTCTATCCCGATGATCGGTTTGATGCCAGCTTCTTTTGCGGCTCTATAGAAGGAAATCACGCCGAACATAGCGCCGTGATCTGTCAACGCCAATGCGGGCATATCAAGTGCTTTGGCTTTCTGGACTAGTTTATCAACCTTGCTTAACCCGTCCAGCAGTGAGTATTCAGAGTGTACGTGGAGATGAACAAATGACATTCGCGCGATTGCTTTCTCGGTAGTTTTTTGGAGGACACCAATGGATGATTATAGCCAACGGTTCACCGTTCCGCTAGCCTTTAATCTCCGAGAAATCAATTTTTAAGGTTCGCTTGTGCTTGGAGCAATTCCTCGATCCGAATTTAGGCCCTCCTCCAAGTATCGGTGATGGGTTGTTGGCAGGGGCGAGCCGCCGTCTCGCCCATACTGGCCTTGAAAACGAAAAGAGAAAAGGCTGACACACGGGTCGGCCCCTAAGGATGGTTATTGCCTCTCCTTGTCATTACGAGAAGCCCGCAAGGGCGACGTGGCAATCTCCTTTCAAGAAAGGTGGAGATTGCTGCGCCTGCGGCTCGCAATGACATTAAGGGGCGGATTCTGGTATTCGTAATAATGCACGCCCGAAGGGGTTATGCTATGAGCCAAACGTACATACACCCTCTGTGTAAAGACGCAGCATGCTGCGTCTCTGCATCCCGTCGCAAGCGCAGCATGCGCATTGATGTCCGCCCGTTAAACCTCCCGCAGGTTTGGAACCTGCGGGAGGTTAGGAGATGGTTGGATGCGGGAGGGTGACAGGTCGACGCATCGATCGGCCCCCACATATACAGCCTGCAGAGCAGGCCGAAGTCCACCCTCGCTCATCAATAATCACATCACCTTCTCCAGAATACAATTTGGTGGCGACCCATATTTTATAAGTCCAATGACTTATATCAATTTACTCCTCGCGGATAAACTCGAAAGTGGATGGAGGCAATGCACTTAGCATTTGCGTCCGTAACTCTCATTGACTAAACTCTCTCAACATCCGAGCCCGGGATGTGCCGTAAGCACACACAAATCATGAGTATCATCTCGCTCTTGCGATCCATTCATACACTTGGCTTGAACAACAGCCTCGCCGCTGTGTTGTATGCCTTCCAAAGGGATCGGATAAATAACGCATATCGAAGAGAGCGGATTCGAGCAAGTGACAAGTCACTCAACCCAGGCTCTCTCCAGGAAGCCTACTCGATCCAGTCGGGCGCTAGATTCCACTTCGAGCATGCCGATTTGGAAATCGTGTTCCTGGATTCCGAAGTCGTCCGTCTATCATGGAAGCCAGGGATTCCTCCCATTCCTTACGCCATCGCCGACTACCACTGGCCGGGAGCCAGCGCCGAATTAGCAGAAACAGACGAAGGCTGGAGATTTCACAGCGACGCCATCACCATTGATATTGGAAAGAGAGGAAACCTCACCTTTATTAACCCGGGAGGTAATGTCCTACGCGAAGAAGAATCCCCCACTCTAGTCGGCGAAGCCTGGACACATAGAGCAAGAATACCTGAACAAGCCGGACTCTACGGCCTGGGGGAGCGAGCCGCAGGCTTAAACTTGCGCGGCGGCAGCTACCGCCTATGGAACCAGGACCCGGGTGGCAGCTATAAATCCGGCCACGATCCACTCTACCTTTGTGCTCCAGTGTACCTGTGCCTCCATTGTGAGGGCAGCTACCTGGTTTTTTATGAAAATTCTTTCGATGGATTCATCTCTTTCAACGAGCATGCAGAAGCGCACTTCGAGAGCGGTATGCTCCGTTATTATTTCATTCCAGGACCTCCCGATAAAGTTCTCAATCGCTTCACTGATCTGACGGGAAAGCCACCACTCCCCCCGCTCTGGGCGCTCGGATACCACCAATCCCGTTGGGGATATAAAACTGAAGCGGAAATCCGGGAACTATCTACAAACTTCGCTCACCACGATCTCCCAATCAGCGCTATCCACCTCGACATCGACTATATGGAAGGGTATCGCGTCTTCACTGTCGACCGGGATCGCTTCCCGGAATTAAAGCGGCTCGCGACTGAGCTGCTGGAGGAAGAAATACGACTCGTAGCCATCATAGATCCAGGAGTTAAGATCGATCGTAACAACCCAATTTATAATAGCGGGGTTCAGGAAAATGCTTTCTGCAAACTTCCCTCCGGGCAATTGCTTCGAAGCTTAGTATGGCCAGGCTGGGTGCACTTCCCCGATTTCACAGATTCAAAGGCGCGCCAGTGGTGGATAGACCTATACCCACGTCTTCTCGAAGAGGGGATCGCTGGTATTTGGCACGATATGAACGAACCAGCTGCATTCGCCGCCTGGGGTGGTAAAACCCTTCCCCTCACCACTCTGCATACGCTCGAAGGTCAGACTGGCGACCACCGTCAGGCGCACAATCTTTACGGCTTATTGATGAACAAGGCCGGGCACAAAGCATTACAGCAATACCGACCCGACAAAAGACCCTTCCTTCTCTCTCGTTCAGGATGGGTCGGCATGCAGCGATACGCATGGAATTGGACCGGGGATGTGGAAAGTTCGTGGGGAGCACTGCGGCAGACCATCGCCATAATGCTGGGCTTGGGTCTCTCAGGGATTCCCTACACAGGCAGCGATATTGGCGGTTTCAGTGGAGATCCGAGTTCAGAGCTTTACCTCCGTTGGTTCCAGATGGCCGCCTTCACGCCTTTCTTCAGGACCCATTCTGACCACGTCACACCGCGCCGCGAGCCCTGGGCCTTCGATGATTCGACGCTTCAGATCGTGCGCGCCACCCTACACCTTCGCTATCGCCTCCTGCCATATTTCTATACGTTGGCGTGGGAGAGCGCAAAATCCGGACTGCCCTTCCTGCGACCGCTCTTCTGGTTAAGCCCGGGGGAACCCTCCTCCTGGGATATCCAGGATCAGTTCCTCCTAGGCGATGACTTGCTTATAGCACCGGTATTGGAGCCAGGGGTGGAGCAACGCATGGTGATGTTTCCTCGCGGCCTCTGGTACAACTTCTGGGACGACCAACCTTATGAGGGACCAGGTGAGGTCCCGATCGATGTATCCTTAGAGCAGATTCCTGTTTTCATACGAGCTGGCGCGATATTGCCGATGCAAGAGGGAGAAGATCTGACCCTTCACCTTTACCTCCCTGTTCAAGGAAACTACACCAGTTTACTTTACAGTGATGGGGGGGACGGCTATGGTCCCTGGCGTGTGGACCGATTCTCGCTTAATACTGAGAACAAATCATTTGAACTGCTGCGTGAGGTTGAGGGAACCTACGAAAACCACTCTCGCGTATGGCTGTCTATCCATGGCGCTCAAGTTAAACGATGTTCCGTCGACAGCCAGGATATCACCAGTGAGGCAGGTCGTTTTTCAGTTGGCGATTTCCACGCTGTCCGCCTGGAGATTGAGTGATTAGGGGAGATAAAACAACCCGAGCGTACGTAAACATAGCTCCTCCATAACACTTGCTATGTCCATTGAAAAGTAAAGAGGCCGTCCCTTATGAGACAGCCTCTTTTGTTTTCTCAGTTAGACGCAGTGACCCTGTGTTCTACTTTTTCTTGGCCGTCGAACTGGTCTTCTTGGCCGTCGAACTGGTCTTCTTGGCCGTCGAACTGGTCTTCTTGGCAGTTGAACTGGCCTTCTTAGCAGTCGAACTGGTCTTTTTCGCAGTTGTGCTTATCTTCTTCGCGGGCAGTTTCGGTTTCACTTCAGGAGGGGATTCGACCCCATATTCCTGTCTCCCGAAGCGGGTCATTAAGACCGCCCCCGTGCCGATGATCCCCACCAGGAAGGGTGCCACCCACCCGATGCAGGGGATGAGACCGATCCCAAAAACCACAAGACTTAAGATCAACGTGCCCAGCCCCGCGGCGAGGACCGGTTGAAACTCCTGATTCGTCGCCTTGGAGAGACGGTTGCCAACTTCCAATCCCATCGCAATCATTCCCAACACCCAGGCAGCAAGCAGAACCACCGCTCCTAGAATGCCAACTACTGAAAAACAAATCGTGATCAGCAGAAGGATAAAGAGGATCGGTGCAACGAAGGCTGTCAGTAATCCTAACGCCCCGGCGAGCACAGGTTGGGATACGGCAGTATCCGCAATCAATTGCGTGTTCTTGGGCAGGAACATCATGACTAATACCGCCAACGCTGCAAGCATCAGGCTCTTGAAGAGGTATGCGAGGATGTTTCCGACGAACGAATACCGGTAGGATGATATTCTCCCGAAGGAATCCCCCCCCCAGTTGGCGAAACGGAAATCCATTGGGAAATTAAGCGCTTCGGCGTCGACAATATCTCCCTCTATCTGAGCTGTGCCGCGATTCACAGAACCACCGAAGGTGACGAGATCACCACCGACGACTGCATTCGAGCCGAAGCTGATATTTCCGCCCACGACCGCCAGGTCACCTTCGATCTCACCTGCAGCGAAAACAGATCCACCGACGAGAAAGACGGAACCTGTGACGAGCGATCCTTCCTCGAGTGTGACCGAACCCCCGATGACCGCTAGATCGCCGTCGAGGACTTCCCCACTCTCAAGGACATAATTGGTCCCAAACACCACCCGTCCATCCTCGAAACCACCCGCAAAAGCGGTGACGGGGATAGCCAAAGCGATGATGATGACCAGACTTGTAAAAATAAACCGTTTCATATCACTTACTCCCTTCGAATAGTGTTAAAACCGAATCGGTAAATTGAAAATACCCAGACCAATGCAAGTCCGCTGGTCGCGGTTGAGATAGCGAGCAAAAGACCTGCAGGCAGGCTTTGAGTGATCCCTTCAATTAGGACCAGGGCGAAATCCCGCAGGATCGTGAGCAGGCCACCGAGTCGCACCAAGCCATTGATAGACTTCAACAAGAAACTGATAGCTGAGGGAACGAAGGTCAACAATTCAGCACCGAAAAACACCGTTACGATGATCAAGCTGATCAAGATAGCCAGGATCACAGCTAATGTGAGCCGATCTTGCTTTCGCCGCTTGTAAACGACGAGCCGCTCACGGAAACGATCGGTAAAACCCGTCGCTGGTTCCATCAGTTGCGCTGAACGCATTTGCCCTTCCAGGTCATTCCAGGACGTAGCCACCGCATTGCAATGCTCACACTCCTGCAAATGGGCATCCAAGACCATCCGGTCCTCACGCCCCAGTTGATCCATCTCAAACAACAGCGCTTCAAACTGCGGATGCTTCATCTTGCCTGCCTCCATTGACGAACGCCTTGTTCTGAATAGACCACCGATCCGCCATGTCTCGACGTGTTCGGTGTAACCGACTCTTCACTGCTGATAACGAGAGCGACAAGCTCTCCGCAATCTCCTCATAAGAAAAGTCGTACCAGTAACGCAGGATCACAGCAGCTCGATCCTTTTCCCCAATCCCGTCAAGCATGCTTCGGATTTCCTCTGCGTGTTCTAGCTGCAGATAGTTTGCCTCAGCACCGGGCGTGGATGCTGCTCTGTCTCTCCTGGGGAGAAGATCCTCCAGCGAGATCAACTTCAGCCTCCTGCGCCTCAAGCGGTCGATACAATAGTGCGATGCGATCGACAGCAGCCATGTAGCAAACTTCCTTTTCGGGTCATACCGCTTGAGGTTTCGGTAGGCTCGCAGGAATGTTTCCTGGGCTGCATCCTCTGCCTCTTCTTTATTTCCCAGCATGCGGTAGCACAGGTTGTATACTGGGCCCTGGTAGTTATCGACAATCTGGGCGAAAGCATCGTCATCGCCCTGAGTAGCTCGATCGATCCACAGGTCCTCTTCATTGCTTCGTTGATATTCCGCCATGCATACCCGTCTTAGATAAGTGCTCTACCCTGATATACGCAAAAGGGCTGGCAAAGTTTCTTCTTTCCAGAAACCGATTCTTGCCTTATCGCTATCTTACGCCTGGGATCCCCTTGCAGTAAGAATGGGTTGGCCCGGCAGCCAACCGTCTGGTTTCTTCCAGCCATAGAATAGCTCTATTATTGGTGCATCAGGGAACTTTGTGGTTTCCGATCTATACGTCTAACTTGGGCTACCTTCAGGGAAGAACTGTGTCTGGTAGAGATCCGCGTACATACCATCTTGCTCGAGCAAATCCTCGTGCCTGCCGCTCTCCACTAATCGACCCTTATCCATTACCAGGATTAAATCAGCATTGATCACCGTACTTAAACGATGCGCAATGACGAGCGAGGTCCGCCCCCTCCGCACCACTTGCATTGCATCTTTGATGAGCGCCTCAGACAGGGAATCCAAGTGACTCGTCGCCTCATCGAGGATCAGAATTTTAGGGTTCTTGAGCAAAACACGCGCGATCGCCACCCGCTGCTTCTCGCCTCCTGAAAGGCGGTACCCACGCTCGCCAACAACCGTGCCATACCCCTCCGCTAAAGAACTGATGAAATCGTGAATATTCGCCGCCCGGCAGGCTAACTCCAACTCTTTCTGTGTAGCGTCGGCCTTCGCGTAGCGCAGGTTATCTTGAATCGTTGTGTGAAAGAGATAGGTCTCTTGCGTAACCATGCCGATGTGCTTTGCAATCGTATCCAATGTAAGATCGCGTAAATCATAACCATCGATCATCACTCGTCCGCTCGTTGGGTCAAACAAGCGCGGCAGAAGGTACGTGATCGTAGTTTTACCGGCTCCGCTCGGACCCACAAGGGCTACCATCGACCCCGGTAGAATTTCGAAACTCACATCCTGCACTGCCCAACGCGTTTCCCGCAGCTCTTGCTTGTCCTTCCCATCACTGGGTTCACTTTTAACCTTCGGCGGGACGTACGTCGAATGACTGCGTCTGGCGAAACGGAATTGTTCTTCAAGTCCGACGGACGCGCCGTCCTTGTGCTCATAACTGAAGCAAACTTCATTAAAACTTACCTGTCCTTGCGGGTCAATGAGATCGACAGCATCAGGACGCTCACGGATCTCTATGGGGAGATCGAGGACTTCAAATACACGCTCAAAGCTCACCATCGATGTGGCGAGGTCCACGCGCGCATTTGTCATTGCGGTCAAAGGACCATAAAGTCGTCCAAGGTATGTGGAGAACGCGACAATCGTCCCAATTGTGAAAGCCCCTTGGAGTACAAGGTGACCACCAACCAAGAACACAAGTGCGCTGCCAATTGCGCTTGCCAGACCTAAGGATAGGAAGAACCATCGCCCGATTACGGCTTGCCGAACGCCGATGTCCCGGACCTCTTCCGCATGTTCCCTAAAGCTATCAACTTCAGAGCGGTAGCGGCCAAAGATCTTCACCAGAATCGCACCACTGATATTTAGAGTCTCGTTCATCATCGCGTTCATTCTGGCGTTGATTTCCATCGAGCGGCGGGCGATGCCGCGCAGGACGGTGCCCACCCGGCGCGCGGGGATGACGAATAATGGCAAGATCGCGACCCCCAAGAGAGTCAAACGCCACTCCATAGAAACCATGATGATGAGTGTGCTCACGATTGCGAAGGTGTTACTCAGCAGTGTAACAAGAGTTCCCGTCACCGCCCGCTGCGCGCCGATGACATCGTTGTTCAAGCGCGACATCATCTCGCCGACTTGTGTGTTTGTGTAAAAACGCAAACCCATACGCTGCAGGTGAGCGTAGAGAGCGCTGCGCAAATCCAGGATGATCCCCTCCCCAACGAAGGAGCTCATATAGCGCTGGGCTACACCCAACAAGCCGTTGATCAGGGGGACAGCAACCATGCCCAGAGCAAGCAAATTCAACCGCTCTGTATCCCGGGCTGGTATCGCCTGATCGATAAAATCTCGGATCAGCAATGGTGGGATCAAGCTGATCAACGAGATGCCGACCATCGTGATTAACACGATGACCAACTTTAACCAATAGGGCCGCGCATATTCCGCCACCCTGCGTAGCAAACGCCAAGACAATTGGGGCTGCTCTTGCTCATCGTACCTGAGGAATGCGCCCCAGCTTCCGCCATGAAATCCCATAAATAATTCGCCTTCAGTCCTTTTATATTTGCGTTCCGAGGATTATAACCCGCCCATCTATTCAACTCATATCGATCGTTTATTGCAGGCGCAGCGAGGTCCCTCTGATTTGTGAATGTTATACTGGCAAAGACCCATCGATAAATACAGGGCAGCATTCAAATGAAGATATTCTCTATGGATTTGACCAGCAAGGACAATGATTTTTTCGGCTTCGCTCTGCTCACGATACACCGGAATGACGGTATTCCTCAATCCCAATCCCGCGTCGATAAGCCTTCTGAATCCCCTGACAATGCCATTAACTAGCATGAGCCCGGAGGGAAGCAGCCACCCGCATCCGCGGATAATGCGCACGACATCTCCTGGGACATACGCGTTGGTAGTCCTGCTTGAGAAGACGGCGACGATCTCCATTGGTAAATTGGGCGCTCAGCAGTTTCTACCCGGCTATTACGTCTATCTGGGAAGCGCCCTCGGTCCTGGCGGATTGCGCGCCCGTGTCGGGCGGCATCTCCAACTAAGAGGCTCCTCAAAACTGCATTGGCACATCGATTACCTGCTCAGGAAGAGCACGCTCATTGAAATCTGGTGGGGGTTCGGGAATAATCGCCATGAATGTTCTTGGGCTGAAATCCTCGGGAAAACCGGGATGGTATTTCCCCTCGGTTTCGGCAGCTCTGATTGCAATTGCGATGGGCACCTGGTCGCTTTCCGCACAACATCAGCGCTGTGTGACGGTCAGGAGAGACTTAAGCTAGAAGTAGGGCCGCTCTTTCAATGCGAGGGAACTTCACAGGGGCTCTTTCAATCAGTCAATTCGGAGGAAGAAGACAATGGGAACTCGTAGGATCAATATCCTGGTTGGCGAAATTACTCTCAGCGCCACGCTGAATGGGACAGAAACCGCGGATCGAATCTGGGAAGCGCTACCTTTTAAGTTTAATGGGACCCGCTGGGGCGATGAAATCTATTTTGAGATCCCGGTGGAACTTGCCGCTGCCTCAGATGCCCGACAGGAGATGGTGGTGGGAGAATTGGCTTATTGGCCTCAGGGCCATGCTTTTTGCATCTTCTTCGGCCCCACTCCGGTCAGCTTGGGTGACGAACCGCGCGCTTATTCAGATGTGAACCCCTTTGAGCAGGTTGAAGAAGGATCTGAACAGCTGACCAGCATTGAGGACGGCACCATGGTTACAGTGACGAGATTGAAGGAGTGAATTCAAACATCCTTTAGCATATACGTCTCGCCGAGGGTATACCCCAACTTTCGGTAGTAGCCGCGGGTTCCCAGCGCAGCGATCACCGCGACCCGTTGATAACCAGCCTGAACAGCAACTACTTCCGCTTCCTTCATGAGATCCGAACCTAAACCAGCGTGCTGGGCTGCACCTTTCTTCGTGGTGCCCACTTCCAGTGATTGCCCGTATACGTGCACCTCGCGAACGATCGCCGCACCCTCTAGATCCGCCAGCCCTGTATCCGGCGACTCGGGCCCGGGAAGAGAGAGGCGTAGATAGCCTGCTAGCTCATCCTCTGGCGTTGAAAATGAGAGAAAATGTTCCTGCGCACCGCCAGCCTGGTATGTAGATTGAGAAAAATCAAGGCTTGCAGGGTCAATTGCCTTGCCTCGTACCTCGCGGCAGCGGATGCACGAACAGTGAGACTCGCGTCGTTTCAACTCCTGCTGGACATCCTGGCGCAGACTGGTCCGCTTATTCCCTTCGACTATATGCGTCGAGGGGATGTCGCGAATGATGCGATTGACACGACAATAGCGGGGGATGCAGGTTTTCAGATCTGCGATGAGTTCAATCAATTCCTCGGTCGTATAGGGTATGTATTCCCCCCGCTCCCAGAATTTATAAAGTTCGGTGTTCTCTAACAACTGGCAAGGATAGATCTTGATTTCATCAGGCCGGAAATCCAGATCATCCCATAAACACGTGAAATCACGGCGATCTGATTCAAGGGTCGCACCCAGCAGATTTGGCATCCAGTGCAGCACGATTTTGAAGCCCGCGGCACGCAATAGCCCCATGGCCTCTCGGGATTGAGCAACCGTATGCCCGCGTTCGTTCAGCGTCAATATCTCATCGTCGAGGCTTTGGACCCCCATCTGCACCTTGGTCACTCCTAGGTCGCGCAGTCGAGCGATCTCTCGATGGTTGATAAGGTCTGGACGGGTTTCAACCACCAGACCGACGTTCTTATGAACTGCTCCTTCATTGGCTTGCTGCGCCTCATGCAGATCCAGGGAGTCGGAGCCATTCATGGCATCCAGACAGCGCTGGATGAACCACTTCTGATAGTCATAACGATACGCACTCCAGGTCGCACCGAGGATCAGGAGTTCAATTTTCTCCGTTGGGTGACCGATTGCTTCCAGCGCCTCAATTCTAGCGATTGTCTGTTCGAAGGGCTCGAAGGCATGATGGAGCGCGCGCATCGCGCCAGGTTCATCCGAAAGATAGGATTTTGGCATGCCCTCTTCCGTTGGGCAGAAGATGCAGTTTCCTGGACACGGATAAGGTTTCGTGAGAACCGTTACCGTTGTGACGCCAGATAACGTCCGCATCGGTTTCATGCGTAGACGCTGGATCATCTCCTGCTCGAACGGCCACGTACCGGAACCCGTCAGGTCCCGATAGGTGTGAATGAGCACATGCTTCCCAATGTAGCCTCCGGCTGATAAGGGGTGATGGCGAACCGCCTTATTAACCGAAACACCGGCGCGCATCTCGTCCAGGATTCGCCTGGCGAGTTCAACCTGTTCGGATGTGTAGTTGCGGGCATCCTGCCACGCTTTTTGAGGGTCCATCAGCGTATAATCCAAGGTATGAGAGATGATGTTATAACCAGACTCCTTCAACTCAATAGTGAATTCTACCAAACCTTCGCCGATCACTTCTCTGAGACACGAGAACGCTTACAGCCCGGCGTTCTCCAAGCGCTAGAGAACCTTCCAGCGGAGGCCTGGGTCCTGGATCTCGGCTGCGGTAACGGCGAACTTGCGCTGGAATGGCTCAGCCGCGATCCAGCGGGACGTTATATCGGGATTGATTCGAGCCCCCTCCTTATGGAAATAGCCCGCGGAAAGACTCAGGATCCACGCGTTTCCTTCCATATTTTGGACCTAGCTGACCCTGCCTGGTCTGAAATACTTGAGACAGAACTTGCTATCCCGCTCAGAGATCGCATCGACCGGGTCCTTTCCTTCGCCGTGCTGCACCACCTGCCGGGCGCTGCACTCAGGAAACGCCTCGCCCTACAAGTACATCGACTTCTCAACGATGGCGGTCAGTGGATCCATTCCAACTGGAATTTCCTAGCCAGCGACCGTCTCCGGGCGCGCATCCAACCCTGGGAGACCGTCGATCTGTCTGCTGAAGACGTCGACGCGGGTGATTATCTTCTGGATTGGCGTCGCGGCGGCTATGGCCTGCGCTATATTCACCACTTTACGCCTCCCGAGTTGGAGGCCATCGCCGGAGAGACAGGTTTCACCGTCCTTAATACCTACCATTCCGATGGCGAAGGCGGTCGCCTCGGGCTATACCAGGTCTGGGGAAAAGAATCATCCTGAACTTGTGGAGTGCGGAAGCGTAGTTCCCGGCCGCAGGCAGAGCCTGTTGACTCCCGATAATTCGAGTTATCTACATTTCTTTTCTTTGTTTCTAACCTTTAACAACCTGTTTCTTTGACTCGCCCCAGACGCCATGGTAGAATGCTTTCGTTCAGGAGGGGGTCGTACGGACCTCGGAGGGATGGCCGAGTGGACGAAGGCGGCGGTCTTGAAAACCGCTGTGGGTTTACGCCCACCGGGGGTTCGAATCCCTCTCCCTCCGCCTTGATAATCAATTCATCAGGGGAGGTGCCGGAGTGGCTGAACGGGGGCGCCTGCTAAGCGCTTGTAGGGGCTTTAACCTCTACCGTGGGTTCGAATCCCACCCTCCCCGCTAAGCTGCCTGACAATTGAATACCCATGCCCTCGTAGCTCAGTGGATTAGAGCACTTGCTTGCGGAGTAAGGGGCCACAGGTTCGAGTCCTGTCGGGGGCGCTGAAAGGGTCGCTTTCTGGTGAAAGCGACCTTTCGTTTCTCATTAATTACTCCCCCAAGCAATCTAATGCAAGCTCAATTTTCCGCACCCGTTTACGAGCATAGCTGAATACGGAACATCTTCCATTAACCGTCAGTTTCCAATGAAACCAATAGCTGCTGTTATTTTTTATTGATATTCATCCGATCCGATCCAAAACGGCATTTAGCTGATCCCTCACTCATGCCAAGACCCGGGTGTTGTATACTAATCCGATGACTTCTTGGGAACTGCAACGAAATTGGGAGATTGTTCGCTACCTGGTCTACTACCTGGTAGAGGATCTGGTATCCACTGACCAAATCTCCGGCAAAGACGTCGTCGATTTCAGCAGTGGGTTAGGGGACCTTAGCGAGTACATTTATTCCCACAACCCACAATCGTTAATCGCCACCTCGCCCGACGACGTTCCCTCGCCTGTCAGCCTGACCGGAAAATATGGCTTCCGCTTCATCCCCAATCTTCCTGCCCGCTTGATCAGCCAGGCGCTAGCCCCCAGCTCGGTCGACCTATTCGTCGCCCGGATGGTTTTCCAGTTCCCAACCGAAGAGGGGGATCACATTGACGTCGACGGCATGCTGGATCAGATCTTTTCGATCTTACGTCCAGGCGGATGCTTGATCATCTGCAGCCATGAATTCACCCAGCTAGACGACCACTCAGAAGACTGGGATCTGCCGCTGGAACGCTACCTGGAAAACCTTCCGGCAGAGCACACAGGACGCCATGCCTCCCGCATCCAGGGTTTGATCGAGTTGATCGAGGCAATTGGCCTGCCGCCGCGCGAGGGCGTCCATGGGCAGACCGGTTTTGGCCTTAAAGCCCTGATGGCTGTCGACTCATTCGTCCAGGCTGGATTCAAAATCGAATCGGCCGCAGAGATAGAGGATTTCACTTTCCCAATCGGCATCAGCCAAGACCTTGCGGCTCGTAAAGATTATTACCGCGAATTGGGCCACCAGGTTTTCGCCATCAAACAAGCCCGCATCCTTTCCCCCGCTTTTGCCGATAAATACACACGCCCAACCGTGCTTAAAAACATCCTGCAGGCGATCAACCAGCTGCACCCCTTTGTTTCGGTGCCGATATTCAAGATCCAAGCTGTGAAAGAATAAGTCGCAGGAATGCACAGCACCCACCTTTGGTATGGCTGTAGAGCCACACCCATGTGTGCGCCTGATTTTCAATTCTCCTTGAGCTGACGTATGCGTAGGGGCACGGCAGTGCCGTGCCCCTACAGATCATGAAAACGATATAGATCGGGCCGACACACAGGCCGGCCCTACGATAAATTCGTACAGGGGGCTGCCCAAAGCTACTTTAGGGACAGCCCCCTTCTTTTCCATGTTTCAGATATAGAGCTTGTCTTTATCAACGTCCTCGCGCAGGATTCTCAACTCCTCATCCGTTGGGGGCAGATACTCTTCGATCTCATCAGCCATTAGCAGCTCAAACCCGGTGTTCTCAATAACGTCGTCAATTTTAACCCCCGGTTGAGTCGCGAGAAGCATCATGCGCTTGCTCTCTGGATGGAAACCCGTAACTGCCAACGATGTGACCACCCTATAAGGGCCCGTGTCTCTCGGCAGACCAGCCGCTTCTCGCGCCCCAGGGCCGGAGAGATATCCCGGCGTGGTGATGAAATCTACCTTTTCAACGAATCTGCGCTGGTCATGTGGCATTATGGCAATCGTCCGCCAGCAGTGGGAGCCGACATCGTTTCCACCACCACTGCCGGGCAGTCTTACTTTTGGATGGTCATGGTCGCCGATCACAGTGCTGTTGAGGTTGCCATAAGGGTCAATTTGTGCACCCCCGATAAAACCGTATTCAATGAACCCTCTCTGGGCAGTCTCCACCATTTCTGCGAGCCCCGTTGCAGCTACAGCCCTATGAAACGAGCGGCGCTCACCGACTGCAATAGGTAGATCATCCAAAATAGCGCCTACACCACCGAATTCAAAGAACGCAACCAGATTAGGCGCGTGCATCTTCTGCGCCAACGAAGCCGCTAACATGGGGATCCCTGTCCCGATGAATGCCGTCGTGTTATCCGGCACCAGCCGCGAAGCGGTGCAAATTAAAAGTTCCGCTGGATTGTAACCATTCTCAGCCATCATGACCTCCCCGGTACCATCGCCTGGAGATGCTCCAGCCTATCCTTGCCGATCATGTCTAAATACCCCTGATGATCGTTGACGCCATGAATGTACTTGTCAAGGTACTTTTGGGCGCCCTCCTCAGTTTTCGATCCTTCGACCCATTCTTTAATTTGAGGTTCATCGCGTTCATACACATAGCACATCTCACCCGGGTGGGAGCCAAAGGGAGCTTCGACAACAGCATCCACGAGGAAATAAGGGATGACCGTTTCGTCAGGGTTTTTCCGAATCTCGTCGCTTGGGATGATTTCTTCAGTGCTGACGATCAAGCGCTTGGAAGCCCGCGCCATCTCCGTGGCAAAACCGCTGATGCCATCAATCTGGGCATTCCCATACTTGTCGGCACGGTGGACGTGGATCAACCCCACATCCAGAATAAGCGCTGGTACGAGGCAGATCGTGTCGCCCGTAAACGGGCACTCCACCGTTACTGCCGCGCTGTACTTATAAGTATCCGTCCCCAGCATCGACCGTGTGGGGAGAAAGGGCACCCCCATCGCGGCCGCTTTAAATCGCGACACAAGTGCACCGTTACTCCACTCGACACAGGTCTCAACCCGCCCGCTCTCTACTTCGCGTCGCAAGGCACTCGAGACCCCATAGACCTCCAGCCCGATGTAGGTAATATCCAACGCCTTCACCAGTTTTGCAGCCAGGAGGATATCGAGCTCCGTCACGCCCTGCCCGACCATGCGCAGATCTTTTACACCCTGGCGAATGATCTCGTTCACCAGAGACATAGGACAGCGGACTGTTCCATAAAGTTCTGTGCCAATAAAGTCGCCGTCATGAATGAAGCGTTCAACCGCTTCCGCTTCACTCATCCGCTTATCAATCAATTGTTTCGGTTTACTCCGATTCGATTTTCGGAAAGCATCAAGATCGACTGGTTGAATTAGCTTCCCGATTCCTTCATCAAGTAGTTTCATACGCAGCTCCCTATGGAATGTAGTTAGTTCTCTGAGGCCAGTCCGGTCAGTCTGAAAATATCGACGCTGGAGTACCCATCATAAAATATCCGCGGGACTCAATAAACGTAATTTACAATCCCCAATGGGGCCTCTGGGCACTCCTCAAGAAGTTCAAATCGGTAAAATACAATTCACGCATATCGATGATTGTGGCGTCCGGTTCTCTTCCACATAATAGGTAGCACCCATTGTAGATCAAAGCGAGAATACGCTCAACCTGGGCTTTACCAAGTGTGGGTACGATCATGCTGAGTCAAGTATAGACCTCGGTAGCTAGGTCAGTTAATAGAAAAGTGCACACCGAAGTGCGCACGACCATAAACGAGAAGAGATCCCTTAACCCCTTCGCCTTACTGCAGGAAATTGTGAGGGTTTACCTTGCCATAATCATCGTGCATGATCTCGAAATGCAAGTGTGGTCCCGAAGAATTACCGGTTGCGCCCATAGCGCCGATCACATCCCCCTGATAGACGGATTGACCACAAACCACATTAACTGCGCTGAGGTGAGCATACAGCGTTTGCCACCCGTTACCATGATCCAGGACAATCACGTAGCCGTATCCCCAGTCATTCCAACCCGCATAGACCACAACACCCGAATCCGATGCGAAGATAGCGTGCCCTGTGCTGCCGGCGAGATCGATCGCCGGATGGATGGAGCTGTAATCGAAGCCGGAGACAAAGTGCGATGGCGTTGGGAATATGAATGCCCCACTGCCGACAACACCATCATAGATCGAGCCGCATGCACCTGGTCCAAGGACCTTTGCCACGGCGGGATTGCTGCGCGAGATGCGCGGTGCGCTCCAGGAGACCAATTCGCGACGACCGCCGGGGATAATCAGCACCGTACCCGCTTCGATATCTGGGTTCTCAGGATCCATGTTGGGATCGATATGGTTCGTCGGCCATTGGATAATCTCGCTTGGCTCGACACCGAAGAACCGTGCAACCCCACTCAAGCCATCCCCCTCATGCCATTCATACAGCGTTCCATCCACTGGGGAGATGTTGAGTTCCTGCCCGGGTTTGAGCCGGTGGGGATCACCCTGGAGCACGTCGAAGTTGCCCCATAAGATCGTTTCAGGCTTCAGGCTGTATTTGTCGGCAATCCCGAAGAGGCTGTCCCCTTCCTGAACCTGGTATGTAATCATTTCAAGCCGTGGACGTTCAGGGAAAACCGTATGGATGTCCACCGCGCGGCCGACACCTGCCCATTGCGTTGAGTCACCTGCGTATGGAGGAAGATCGGCAATCCCGAGCCTAATAACTTTTGGTGCTGCCAGCATAGCGCTTTCGTTTTCTTCCGCCATACCGGCATTTGCGTCCAATGGCAGCGTGTCCCAACCAAGACGGGCAGCCCACACCCCTAACGCTATGAGGGTCAGAAGGGCTAGATGACCAGTGAAACGCAGAATGGGGTCACGCAACGTAACCACGCAGATTTTGCCCCACAACTCGATGCGCTTCCATGCTCGAATCGGGAGCGGGCCCTTATCACGCGTGTTCGTCACCTTTTCCTGCAATCTTTCCGCCTTCCACTGATCCCACGCCGCGCATCATATCAAGCGCGCTGCAGACCGTCAAGAAACGACTATATACATCCTAAGGAAGAACATACCACGGATTAACAAATCCATCCTGAAAACGGGTTTCAAAATGCAGGTGTGGTCCAGTCGAATTGCCAGTGGAACCAGCCAGCCCGATGCTTTGCCCCTGGTTCACACTCTGCCCACAGCCCACATTAACCTGACTCAAGTGGGCATAAACGGTTTGCCAACCGTTTCCATGATCAATCATTACCATATTGCCATAACCAACCGTCGACCACCCAGCGAAAACGATGACCCCACCGTCTGCAGCCCATATTCCCGCCCCCATCCCCGCGGCGATGTCGATCGCCAAGTGGCCGGACCAATAATCATTGCCAGAGACGTAATGATTTGACGCAGGCCAAATAAAGCCGCCGGTTCCGACAACGCCAGTGTAAGTTCCAATGCAGCCCCCGGGTCCATATGCCGCGCCAACGCCCGCCTGCCCACGAGCGATTGTCGGGACAAACCACTGCTTAAAGGCTCGCCGTCCTTCGGGCACGATCAACCACGTCCCGACTATGATCTGTGGATCGACGAGGCTGATGTGATTTCCCGGATATTCTATGATCTGCCGCGGCTCAACACTGAAGAAGCCAGCAACCTGATCGAGATCATCCCCGTCCTGCCATTTATAATATGTCCCATCGACCGGCAGAATATTCAACTCCTGGCCAGGTCTTAAGAGATGGGGGTCGTCATTCAGAACTTCAAAATTGCCCCATAGCAACGTCTCCGGTTCGATCCCAAACTTCTCTGAAATCCCAAAAACCGAATCGCCTGGCTGAACTGTGTACCGAAGCACATCGACGCGTGACCGACTAGGCTTTGACGTGTTCAGATTCGCCGCCCGGGAAAGCATCTTCGTTTCAACATCAGGTTCGTAAACAGGGAGAGCGGAGAGATCTGTGAGATCTCCAGAAGAGACGCGTTCGCCAAATAATACCGGCGAATCGCCGGCCTGGAGACGCGAGCGAATATTTAACCCGATTGCCCAGCCGGCTGCGATCACACATAGCGCGCCAAAGAGGAAAGGCGTGACGGTCCATAGACGTTGTCGCCAGTCTCTTGGTCGGTGTTGGTTATTGATCTTCGGTGAGTGATTCAAGAAATTCGATGTTGTTTTCAGTTTGTGCGATGCGGTGCAAGAGCGCTTCGGTGGCTGTTGTGATGTCCATTCCAGGTCCGACCGGCGGTTCAATCATTTGAGCGAACATCCGCCGCATCAACCACACACGCCGCGTGAGATCTGGCCCAAGCAGTAATTCCTCACGACGAGTCGAGGAACGATCGATATCAAAAGCGGGGAAGACTCGTCTCTCTTGCAGCTTGCGTGAGAGGTGGAGTTCCATATTCCCAGTTCCCTTAAATTCCTCATATACGACATCATCCATGCGTGAGCCCGTGTCCACGAGAGTTGTGGCGATGATCGTGAGCGATCCGCCCTCTTCA
>SDBU01002189.1_pt1 | contig 26535 bp, 20 predicted proteins | sample 2277071 | NCBI WGS metagenome assembly SDBU01 (sample SAMN10397929, study PRJNA504765) | marine sediment metagenome | isolation source: marine sediment core GS08_GC12, 126 cmbsf | place: Arctic Ocean: Gakkel Ridge, Loki's castle | collected 2008 | reverse complement strand
GAAGGCATCGCACGCGACCGCCAGTCGGCGGGTGGTCTCATCGGCCTGTTCGCCTACGGCGGCGGCCAACTGCCCCAAACGATGCCGCCGGCTCGCCACCGTGGCATCGAAGTCGATCGGGCCGGTCTGGCCGGACGCGGCGGTCAACTGGATCCACTTGTCGGTGAGGGCGTGGGACTCGAAGTAGCCCGGGGTGTAGAGGTCCTCCAGCCCCTCCTGCCCGCGCTGAATGTCGGCGGGATACTGGAACCGATACCACCATTGTGCCCGATCGACGAACTCGGCACCCTCGCACGCGACCCAGACCGAGCCGGCCCGTCGCTGGCGATCCTCCACCCGTACGCCGCCGTCGGCAACGACAAAGACCATCTGGTGGGGCTCGTGCACGCGGCGAAGCGAGTGGAAATCTCGCAAGGCGACGAAGGGCCACAGGCGTATCCGGGCCGGTTCGGCCGAGTCGATCTTGTACCGCACGGCGAGCGTATTGGACTGCTCAGCCAGGGTGAGCTGACGGGTAACCGTGAAGCCGGTGAACTTGTAGACCCATTCCGGGGCCACGTCATTAACGAATCGCTCCAAGTGAACGTACCCCCCGGGGCTGACGGCGCCGGGGAAGCAATAGGTGGATAGATCGTAAACCTTCTCACCGATAATCACCTGCTCCAACAGCGATGCCACGAGCGTCTGGCGCCCCACCGGGGGCAGCGTCGCGGCCACGAGGAGCCCGTGGTAGCGGCGTGTATTCGCACCGATCACCGTTGAGGAGGCGTAGGAGCCCAGCTTGTTGGTCACCAGCCACTCGGTGGCCAGCAGTTCCGCCAGCGGCGTGGTGCGGCAATCGACGACCAGCGGCGCCGGCAGCGGGGGTATGTCGTTCATGGCGTTCTCCTCGATGGCATCGCCCGGCCGGGGCAAGCATAACACTCCGGCCGAGCGGAATACAGCGCGCCCTGGAGGGGGCCGGGAGTTGCCGCCGCGGATGGCCTCGAGAGGCCCGGAAGTTGCCGATACCACCGGCCCGGCGCCGCGGAATGCCCATTTCGCTTCCGACGAGCCTCATCTCGCCCACCCGGCGCCCCTGCCCGCCTTACAGTCGGCTGTGAAGATTGTCCATGATGTTCATGTAGTTGATGTAGCCGTCGTAAGGGCTCTCGTAGGGATTGAAGTACTTATGCACGTCGCCGTCGGCGAAGTACTTGGTGCACATGTAGTAGAAATGGTCGGAGGACTGCAGTTTGCGCCAGTCGTTCAGGAGCACCGGGTCGCCTTTGGCCTTGACGTCCTCCTCCAGGCGGTAGACCTCGTGAAGGGCATTGGCCTGCATGGCGTTGCCCAGCCAGGCGGACAGGTCACGTTCGGTGTCGGCCCAACTGGTCATATGCGGCACATCGACCTCCCCGACGGGCGGATACCGGTCGATGGCTTCGCTGACGGTCAGGAAGTCGTTGTCGGGCTTGGCGAGCACTTCTCCCGGCACAGCCCGGAGGAACTCGAAGATGCCGGTGTCGGCCCACTGGTGTTCGCCGAAGGTCTCGTAGTCCATGAACAAATTGCAGACGTAGCCGTTGCCGTTGATCTGGTCGACCCAGTGGGCGAATCGCTCGGCCGTCAGGGGCCACTCCTCCCAAGCGCGATTCGAGAAGCGGAAGGCGATGTCGTCGCTGAGGCGGTAGTTCTTCAGCATCAGCCCGAGGCCCGGGCAGTTGGGGGGGGTGTACACGAACGTCGGGCTGCGGTAGCCCAAGACGTTATCGGCGCCTTCGGCGAGGACGGCATCAAAGCCCATCTCCCCAACGACCTGCGCGACATCGTTGTTGTAGGTCAGTTCGGTGTTCCGGAAGATCCGGGGCCGCTGCCCGAACAGCTCGGCCATGAGCCGACGGTGCAGTTCGGTTTGCTCGATGAATTCCTGCCGGCTGTAAAGGAACGCCAAGGTGTGGTGGCTGGTTTCGGCGATGAACTCCACGCAGCCGGTCTCGGCCAAGGCCACGAAACTGTCCAGCACGGCCGGGGTGTACTGCCGGAATTGCTCGATGACGGTGCCGGTGAGGCTGTAACTGATCCGGAAGCGCCCTTCGTGCGCCGCGATCAGGTCGAGCATGGTCTGGTTGGTCGGCAGGTAGCACTTCTCGGCCACCTTCCTGCAGATCTGCTCGTTCTTGTAGTCGTCGAAGTAGTTCGTGTCGTTGTCGAAGACACTGTAGCGACGCAGCCGGAAGGGTTGGTGGACCTGAAAATAGAAAACTACGGAGGCCATGGGCTCTTCAGTCTATCGGCGGTATCGCGTGCCGAGGTCCAACGAATCTCAGGCAACGACGGAATCGTATATTTCTTTGCAGCGTAATGCCGAATCCCTCCAGGAGAGCTTCCGCAACTCGAAGCTTCCCTGCTCGCGAAGCACCCGGCCCAGCGGCGGGTGGCGCAGCACGGCCAGGATCTTGTTGGCCATTTCGTTGACGTCCCAGAAGTCCACTTTCAGCGCGTGGGTGAGCACTTCGCTGACCCCGCTCTGCTTGGAGATAATCACCGGCACGTTGTGCGAAAGGGCCTCCAGAGGCGCGATCCCGAACGGCTCGCTAACCGACGGCATGACGTACAGATCGGCCATCTGGAAGATGCGGTCGACGTCGGCCCCCCGAAGGAAACCGGTGAAGGCCACCTTCCGCCCAATGCCCATCTGAGCGGCCAGCTCGATGGTCCGGCGGGTCATGTCGCCGCTGCCAGCCATGACGAAGCGCACGTTGGGTTCTTTCGCCAGGACCTTCCGGGCCGCCGCCAGGAAGTATTCCGGGCCCTTTTGCATTGTAATCCGGCCGAGGAACAGAACGATCTTCTCGTTTCGCGTGATCGGCGTCATGTCGCCGTCGGTAACGCCCTCGGGGAGCTCCACGGCGTTGTACACCACGGTGACCTTCTCGGGCGGCACACCGTAGCGGTTCAGCACGATGTTCCGTGTGAAATGGCTGACGCAGATGACCTTGTCGGCCCCGTGCATGCCGGCCCGTTCGATGTTGTACACCTGCTGGTTGACGTTCTCGCCGGAGCGGTCGAATTCGGTGGAGTGGACGTGCACCACCAGCGGTCTGCCGGTGATCCCGGAAACAGCCAGGGCGCCGGGGTAGGTCATCCAGTCATGGGCGTGGACCACGTCGAACGACTCCCGCATGGCGATCTCGCCGGCCAGGCGGGCGTATCGCCGGACCTGGTCCATCAGGTCACCGGTGTAATGAGCTCCGCTGCCGGTGTTCACGAACGTCTGGCCTTCGCTCGCATCGGGCCCCGCCATCGGGGCCACGGCGGGCCCGTCGGCCGAGGCGGCCGGCGGCGGCTCGGCTGGTGAGGAGCGCCCGGGTCCCGGCAGGACCGTCTCTGCTGTCGTTTCGGCGACTTTGGCCGGCGCCGCGTAAGCCTGCAGGCCGGCGGCCACGCGCTTGACGTGCATGTGCCGAAAGCCCGGCATTTCACCGGTCGCCGTCAGCGGCAAAGCGGAGGCCGGAGGCTTGTCCGCCGGTGTGCGGACGGTCACGTGGCTGTGCGCCCCGATGGGCACGGCCGTCGGCAGGACGAAGGTGACCTCTACACCCACCTCGTCCAGGCCCTTGGTCAGGCCGTAACAGGCGGTTCCCAGACCCCCGCTGATGAACGGGGGGAATTCCCAACCTAACATGAAGACTTTCATCCGGCGTCTCTCAGGAACGTGCAGCACCAGCCATTTCCCACTGTGCAATCCTCCCCGCTGTACACTCAGCGCATCGCACTTCATGCTTATACCAGTCGCCGCTGTGCGGTGTCAACAGCAAGGGAGCCGAACGGCCGATTTGTTACGGCTTCGCCGCCTAAGACCCTTCGCGCCGCGAAGAAGCCGGCAATCCGTCCCTCACGCCCGTCGCCGGAACGAAGGCCCGGTGCACCTAGATGAGGGTCCGGAGGTACCCACGTGTCGAGGCGAACCACCCGCTGCCCCAGGCGTGCAGCCCGTGCAGCAGGAGCCCCGCCAGGGCCACAGGTGTCAGTTCGGCCAGTTTCAGTTGCATGAAGTTCACCACGCTGGCCGGATGGTCACGGACAATCAGTATATCGGTGTGTTCGGCACTGTTCACAGCCTCAGTGACGGCCATGCGGATCTCGTCCACGCTGGCCGAGACAGGGACGTCGAACAGCAATTCCGGTTGCACAATGTGCTTGTCCCGGACCAGGCCCAGGCAGACCGGCTGGTGCACCTGCTCGGCCGCCAGACCCACCTCTTCCCGCAACTCCGCGGCAACACTCTCGAACATATCCGCCGCGCCTGGCCCCGCCGCCGGCTCGGCGCACCCGCCGAACGGGTGGATGCGGTCCGGGTGATAGGCGACCACCTTGGATCGCCGCCCCAGCAGCAGATACTGGCTTTGGATCATCACGATGGCCGAGACCCCCACCGGGCTGGCGAGCACTTCCGGGCCGTGTGTATAGCGAAAATGGGCGTTGTAGAGGTTCGTGCCGAGGAAGTCCCGGTAGCAGGTCGGGCCGAGAACCAAAACCAACCCATCCGGCCCCGCGTGGTACTCGATCAGCCGGCACAGCGGGCCGTCCCACAGGCCGAAACCTTCCGCCTTCGCCCGGGCGGTGTGGCGCTGCCAGAATACGTCGATGGCCTCCTCCACCTGGGCCGCGGTGGGACGGACCTCCTCACGCCAGGTTGCCCGCACCTGCGAGGGGCCGTAAGGCCCCACGGCATCCAGGAAGAAAGGCCCGCAGTCTTGCGGACCGTCGATGTCCGTCGAATCTGGACTGTTGCGATCTGCCATTGCCGAACGGACCCTCTCTACGCCAGCCACGTGGCCAGCGACTCGGAAAAGTAGGTAATGATCAGGTCCGCTCCCGCCCGCTTTATGGCGCTGGTTACTTCCAACACGGTGCCCTTCTCGTCCAGCCAGCCCTTCTCGGCCGCCGCCTTGAGCATGCTGTACTCGCCGCTGACGTGGTAGGCCACCAGGGGCACGTCGCAGGCGGCGCGAACCGTTTGGATGACGTCCAGGTAGGCCGCGGCGGGCTTGACCATGACCATGTCGGCCCCTTCGGCGAGGTCCAACGCCACCTCCGGCCGTACTTGGCGAGGCGACAGGGGGTCCATCTGGTAACTCCGCCGATCGCCGAAACGTGGGGGGCTCTCGGCCGCCTCGCGGAACGGGCCATACAGGCAACTGGCGAACTTCACCGCATAGGAGAGGATCGGCACGTGCGATAGGTCCTCACCATCCAGCGCCGCCCGGATCGCGCCCACGCGCCCATCCATCATATCCGAGGGGGCCACCACGTCGGCGCCCGCCCGGGAGTACGTGACGGCCGTGCGAGCCAGGGAGACCAACGTGGCGTCGTTGTCGACGTCCTTGATGCCGCTGGGCCCGGTCGTGATCGGCCCGCAGTGTCCGTGGTCGGTGTACTCACACAGACACACGTCGGCGATAACCAGCATCTCAGGGGCGGCCCGCTTGATGTGGGCAATTACCTGTGGCACCACGCCGGCCGGGTCCCATGCTCCCGAGCCGACCGCATCCTTGTGGTCGGGGATCCCAAACAGTAATACAGCACGTAAGCCAAGTTCATACCATGTCTTAACCATGTCAGTCGCGGTGTCCACCGAGAACTGAAACTGCCCCGGCATCGACTCAATGGGCTTGCGGACGCCGTTTCCGGTGCGAACGAACAGTGGCGCGACGAGGTCTTCCCGGCACAGCCGGACCTCCTGCAGCATCGCGCGCAGCGTCGGGTGCGTGCGCAGCCGCCGCATACGCCGACTCGGGAACCCGCCTGTCATCCCTTTACCGCCGTTATCACCCATGCCAACACTCCCAGCACCCCCAGGCCGATCCAGAACAGCCAGTTCCACAGCAGCGTCTTGGTCAGCCAGAGTCCGCTGCGAACGTACCACTTTCGTGAGGCCCGCCAATCGCCCAGAGGATGCGTGAGCCACGTCTTGCAGTGCGGGCACTGTTGGGCCTGATCGTGGATGCCCACCCCACAACTCGGACACGGCACAATGGCCCCGGCGCCGTGGTCCTCCTCGGCCAAGTCGGTCTCGTCGGGAAATTCCCGCTCCGTCAGGGGTCTGTCCGACCAGGCAGCCATCCGGAGAATGATACCAGTCACGGCCGGCGATTTCCATTTATCGATTTCCCCCCGGCGAAATGCAGCCCGGGCGCCGGAGGGGAAGCCTCTGACGGAAAAAGCCCGGCACCGTCATGGCCAAGTGCGGGTATACTTCAAAGCGGGCCCATTACGTTGGCCTTACAGGGCTGCGGGAGCAGCGGATGAATATCGGCATCGTCAGCGACTCACACGGCAAGGCGGACCAACTGGGGCGAGCCCTGATCGCGCTGCGTCACCGTGGCGCCGACGTGGTCGTTCACTGCGGTGACGTGGGCGGTACCGCCTGCATCCGCGTGCTGGGGCAGTCCGGCGTGAAAGCCTACGTCGTGGCGGGGAACATGGACCGCCCCCCGGAGCCGCTCGCCGCCGTCGCGGCCGGCGAAGATGTCGAGTTCCAGTGGCGGAGCGTCGAGGTGCCCCTTGACGATGGCCGATTTCTCGCCGCCACGCACGGCCACGACGCCGACCTGCTGGCCGAACTGGTGGCGGGAGGGCAATTCCCTTACGTCTGTCATGGCCATACCCACCACCGACGAGACGACCGAATCGGCTCTGTGCGCGTGATCAATCCCGGGGCCCTGGCCCACGCCAATCCGGCCGCCTCGGTCGCCCTGCTCGATACCGAGGCTGACATGGTGAGCTTCATCGAGGAGTTCTGACCTCCCCCCGGGACCCCTACACCGTATGCACCACCAACGTGTTGGTCGTACCGGGCTTGCCCAACGGCCGGCCGGAGACGACGACGATCTTCTGCCCCCGGCGGGCCCAACGGAGCTTGCGGATCTGCTTGGCGGCAACGGTGAGCACGTCACGAGTATGCTCCACCAGCTCGGCCGTGCAGGCCTGGACGCCATAGAACAGGCAGGCCTGCTGCATCACGCGCTTATTGGGGGTCAGGGCCAGAATCGGCACCGGGAGGCGCATCTTGCCGAGCATCAGCGCGGTGTTCCCCGTCAGCGTGTAGGCCACTACGGCCCGGACATCCTCGTTGTGCACCAGCGTGTGGACCGCGCGGACCACGGCCACGGTGGGCGCCCCAACGCCGGCGCCCGCCCTGCCGTCGAGGGCATCGGCGAACCGTCGGCTGGGCGAGAAGCCCACCTCCAAAGGGAAGGTGGGCTTCTCGACCCGCCGGGCGATCTCGGTCATCATCCTGACGGCCTTGACGGGGTACTTTCCCACAGCGGTCTCGCCCGAGAGCATCACGGCGTCGGCACCGTCGAGCACGGCGTTGGCCACGTCGGAGACTTCCGCCCGAGTCGGTGTCGGGCAAGTCGTCATCGACTCCAGCATCTGCGTGGCAATGATGCAGCACTTGCCGGCCCGCTCACACAGCCGCACCAGGTGTTTCTGGGCAAGCGGCACCTCCGGCAGGGCCATCTCGACGCCCAGGTCCCCGCGGGCGACGAGGACCGCATCGGCCGCGTCGATGATCTCCTCGATGTTCTCCATCGCCTTGGGCTTCTCGATCTTGGCGACGATCCTGGCCTCGCTGCCGGCCCGCTTGAGGAGGCGGCGTAGGGCCTTCACGTCGGCGGCCTGCTGGACGAACGACAGGGCCACGTAATCGAAATCGCGTTTGCCGATCCACCTGGCGTCGGTACGATCTTTCTCGGTCAAAGCCGGGAGCGCTAATTCGGTATCCGGAAGATTGATTCCCTTGCCGCTGCCAAGCACACCGCCGGTGACCACCCGGCACGTGATGCTCTCGGGGGCACGCCGAGAGACTACCGCAAGCTCCAGCTTGCCGTCGTCCAACAGGATTCTCTGCCCCCGGCGGACGTCATCGATCAGCTCGGCCAATGTCGTGGAGATTCGCTCGGCGGTGCCTTCGATGGCCTTACGCTGGATGACCAGCTTGGCCCCGGTGTTCAGCAGTACCCCGCCACCGGAAATCTTGCCCACGCGGATCTTCGGGCCGCACAGGTCGCCCATCACGGCCACCGGCTGACCTCGCTTCCGCTGCACGGAGCGAATGTTGTCCAGGCAACGCTGACGCTCCTCGGGCGTACCATGGGAGAAGTTGATGCGGAACACGTCCGCGCCCGCCTCGACCAGGCGAGACAGTTGCGACACATCCCAACTGGCCGGGCCGACGGTGGCGACAATCTTGGTCTTGATCATGATGGCGGTTCGCCTCCCGTAACATCGGCCAGTAGATGAAAGAAGCCGCGCTTGCGTGCCGAGCGGATCTGCCAGTCCACCGGCACCGACTGGAACCCGTCGCCGTAGCCTTCCCCGTCCTTGCGGTAGTCGAACAGACCCCAACTGGCGTACTCCCCGATAGCCGAGAGCATGTTGTTCCGGTCGGCTTCGAAGTCAAAATGGTCATCTTCGTTGAAGAGGATCGGCTGGCCGCGATAGGGACCCATCTGCCGGCACTGCCGGACCATCCAGCCGATCCGGCCCGGGTCGCCCACGCCATTGCCATGCAGCAGCAGGAAGTCGGAGGCCTGGACGATCGGTTCGCTCGGCAGGGCGCCGCCGCCGGTGCTCGCCCCGACCAACAGCCTGCCGGCGGGTGAGCCGACCCCATCGGCCGAACGCTCCTGCACGCGGCGGATCAGTTCAACCACCCGGTCAGGCCGGATGATCTCGTGGGTGTAGGCCGGTACGTCCACTTCGTTGGCGATCTCCACCAGCACGTTCGCGTCGCCCCGGGCCATCAGCCAGTCGACGACATTGTCGGCCGCGGCAAGCACGGCCCGTTCGTCGGCAAGGCGTTGATCCTGCCCGAAGTAGAACAGCCCCAGGATGGGCGCCATTGCGAGCGCGGCAGCGGAATCCAGAATCTGGGCCAACCGGCTCATGTAGTCAGGGCGAAGCCCGCCATCGGCCTCGAAGGCCGAGTTGTGCCACGGCTGATCCCCGCCGCACCCCTGCGGAATGCCCCCCTGGAGATTGATGGTGAAGCTCAGCAGGCCCGCCTTCCGCCAAGTCGGCATGGCCGCGACGAATTCGTCGGTGTTTCGCTGGGGGTCCCAAGGTCCGTCGGGGTAGTCCCACAGCCGACGCGTTGGGGGGTTGAGGTCGTCGAAGACCCCCTGTACCAGCCGCGCGTTCATCAGGAGCCCCTCGATTTTCATCCCGCGGTACGTTCGCCCCGGGTACGTCGGCCGGCCGTTGAGGGCAAAGGCCGGCCCGTCGATGCTGACGATGGTGCTCCGTTCCATACCTAGGCCTTCTGTAGACGGCCCCCAAGGTACACCAAGCCCAGCCAAAAGCGAACCCCCTGCGGCTCAGGCTCGGCCGGGGAGGCCGGTGGCGTCACGGGCCGGCCAGGTCCACCACCCAGGCCTCGGGAATGTGCGTTTCCACAAGGTGCCGGGCCAGACCCGCCCACGCCCGGCAGCCGTCGAGGACAACCGAGTCGCTGGTGACAACGATCCGCTCGGTCCGGCTGAGGGCCTCATCCGGGTCGGGCAGCAGTTCGACCGACCAGTTCCACTCGTACCGATCGGCTTGCTCGAGCATCCGCTGGCGAAGCCGGCCGGAGTTGGAAACGGGGGCATCCAGAAGCCATCGCACGTGGCCGGCGCCCAGTTGGGCCAAGTGTCGCCCGATCAGTTCCAGCGCGGGAATGGTCTCAGCCATCGTGCGGTAGCTGCCGTGAACGCTGGCCAGGTCGCGAAAGCTCGAATCCCGTCCGCCCAGGATGACCCCCCCGGCCAACGCCGCCTCGACGGTGATCAACAGGTTGTACCCATCGATGGCGATCTCGGCGTCGCCCAGCGCCTCGGGCGCAACGCGTTTGGCCAGCCGGTCGGCCAGAGCGGCGTCGCTGCACGCCGACCGCTTCACCGCCGTGCGCTGGCGGACGGTCAGCCCGTAGCGGTCGCCCACGATCTTCACGCTCGATGGCCAGGCGTAGGACCGGCTCACCAGCCAGGACAGGTCGCCCACCGCCGAGCGCAGGTCGTCCAACCGGTCCGGGGCGAACAACTGGGCGTCCCGCGGGTGAGCCCCCCGATGTTTCCGCGTGTCGGGCATAGGCGCCATGTCCAGCCGGACGCCGCCGGCGAGCCGAGAACGGCGATTGGACGATCCGACAAGGTACAGCCGGTCCGCCCAGCTTACCGCTCGTGGTGATCGACGATCTTGGTCTCGGTGAGCACTTCCTTGTTGGCCGGCGGCTCGATGACTCTGATGTCCAACTCGGCCAGTTGCTTGTCGTCGACGGCCGAGGGTGCATTCGTCAGCGGGCAGCCCCCCGTGGCGGTCTTCGGGAACGCGATGACCTCGCGCAGGTTATCCCGCTGGAGCATCATCATGACGATGCGGTCCAGCCCGAAGGCGATGCCACCGTGAGGCGGCGCGCCGAATCGGAGGGCGTCCAGCAGGAACCCGAATTTCGCCCGGGCCTCCTCTTCGCCGATCCGCAACGTGGTGAAAACCTTCTTCTGCACCTCCGGGTCGTGGATACGGATGCTGCCGCCGCCCAACTCGGTGCCGTTAAGGATCAGGTCGTAAGCCTTCGACCGCACCTTCCCCGGGTCGCTGTCCAGCAGGGGGAGGTCTTCATCCAGCGGCGCGGTGAACGGGTGATGGCAGGCTACGTGCCGCTGCTCGTCTTCGTTCCACTCCAGCAGGGGGAAGTCCACCACCCAGCACCAGGCCCACGCATCTTTCTCGTAAAGCCCCATCTCGGCCCCAAGTTTGCTGCGCAGTGCCGCAAGCACCTTGTTGGCGGTGGGCGCCTGGTCGGCCACGAACATCATGCAGTCGCCGGGCTTCGCCCCCATCGCCCCCTTCAGGGCCTCGAGCTTCTCGCCGGTGAAGAACTTGGCCACCGGCCCGCTGAGCGAACCATCCTCGGCCACCTTCGACCAGGCCAGGCCTTTGGCCCCCAGCCCCTGGCAGAAGGCGCTCAGCTCGTCGAGCTGCTTCCGTGTGAAACGGCCGCCGCCCGGGGCGGTGAGGCCCTTGATCAGGCCGCCGCTGGCGGCGACGGCGGTGAAGATCTTGAACTCGCTCTGCCCGGCCAAGTCGGTGATGTCCTTGAGTTTCATCCCGAACCGCGCGTCGGGGCGGTCGATGCCGTAGTCGCGCATCGCGTCGGCGTAGCGGAGCACCGGCACGGCCTCGGGGAAGGGCACGCCACACAGCGCCGCCACGGCCCGCATGGCATCTTCATTGACCCGCATGACGTCTTCGGAAGTGACGAAACTCATCTCCACGTCGATCTGGGTGAACTCCGGCTGCCGGTCGGCTCGCAGGTCTTCGTCCCGGAAACACCGGACGATCTGCATGTATTTCTCCATGCCGCCGACCATTAGCAGTTGCTTGAACAACTGCGGGCTCTGCGGCAAGGCGTAGAAGGCGCCCTGCTGCATCCGGCTGGGCACGAGGAAGTCGCGGGCGCCCTCGGGGGTGCTCTTGGTCAGGAAGGGCGTCTCGACTTCGACGAATCCCTCCCGGTCATAGTAATCGCGGACACACTTGGTGATGCGATGGCGCATGACAAGCGCATTGGTTACTTCCGGGCTCCGAATGTCGATGTAGCGATATTTCAGCCGGGCGTCCTCGGCGACCTTGGCGGTGTCGCCGGGGTCGAAGGGGACCGGGTCGGACTTGTTCAGCACGATCAACCGCTGGCCGACCACCTCCACGCCACCGGTGGGCAATTTCGGGTTCGCCATGCCTTCGGGGCGCGGACGGACCTTCCCGGCCGTGCTGATGACCCACTCGTTCCGCAGCGAGCGGGCAAGATGGTGCATCTCGGCATCGTCGCTGGGGTCGTACAGTATTTGCGTGACCCCCTCCCGATCGCGCAGATCGATGAAAACGACCCCCCCATGGTCGCGGTAGCTCTTCACCCAGCCGCACAATTGGACGATCTCACCGGCGTTCTCCAGCCGAAGTTGGCCGCAGGTGTGCGTCCTGTGCAGGATGTTCTCCGGTAGCATCGAGGTATCCTCAAACTCAGAGGCGTTTTTCGGGGCTTATCACCCGAGTTCAGTCAAGCCGGCCACGATATGCCTGTCAGCCGTGAAAAGCAAGGGCGGTCCGCCGGCGGTGGGGGCTGATGTCCTCGTAGCCGCCCTAATCGCCATCGACGGGATCGGGGGTGGTTCCCGTTTCGGCCCCACCGACGAGCGGCGCGGCCGCTGGCCTGGTGGCCGGCCCGGCCAAGGCGGAGGGATCCTTTGAGGAGAAGTACCTCTCAATATCCCCCATCACCGGTTTTCTGAAAGGTGTGTAGCCGTAATCCTTGGGCCCGCCCACGGCACCGGGGTGGTCCCGCCATTTCCAGATGAGGATTCCAGCCACCCACGGCTCGCGCCCGAAGGCATCGAGAAAGCTCACCATGCAGCGCCGCTGTTCGATGAGGTCCACTTTCTTCGAGTGGTAGTAGTTCCACGGCTCGATCGAGCAGCCGTCCTGGCTGGCCCAGCCGACCTCGGTGAAGAAGATGGGTTTGTTGATCGTCCGTTGCCAAGCGGCGATCTTCCGCTTGATGGGTTTCCACGCGGCCGCCAGTTGCTCCAGGGAGGGGTCCGCCTCGTTGGATTCGTTGAGGTTGTAGTAGCTGGTCATCCCGACCGCGTCGAGGGCATCCCACCACTTCGGGACGGTGTAGTGGTCCCAGTTGGCCGAGTAGCTCAACAGCATCCGCCGCTCACCGGCGAACGCGTCGTACAGCTTGACGAGTTCGGCCTTCATCCTCTTGGGGTCCCCGGCCTTGGAGTAGGCAAAGGTGCCGATGTCGGTGATCCCCAGGCGGGCGCTGATGCCGGCCGCGTCGGTGCCGGGGAACTGCTGCCAGAGGTGCTGGCGGAACTGCTCGTCGAGGATCTCCCGGCTTTGGCTGCGCACCTGGCGGATGAGCTCACGCCACTGCTTTTCGTACTTCTCGGTGGTGACCAGCTCGCTGCCGATCATGAACAGCTCCACGCCGTTTCGCTGGGCCAGTCCGGCGTACTCCAGGACGAACTGGCGGTAGTCATGCCACCACTCGTTCCAGTCGGCCGGGTTGATGTTCCCCCGCCACTCTTCGGCCGTCGGCTTGGTCAGCAGGAGAATAGGCATGAGGATCACCCGCATAGGCATATCCTTGGCCTTGGCCAGCTGGATCAACTTGGCGAGCCGCTGGTGGGAAGGGGACGAGCGGCGATCCACATAGATGGCGGTCGACCGGCCGTTCTCCTGCCGGCCGGAAACCGTCAGGCACAGCGTGTTGGCGCCGGTCCTGTAAATCTCCTCGATGTAGTCCTCGTACGGGCTGCCCGGGTCATCGTTGTGCAGTTGCAGCCAGATGCCGCGGAACTGCCCTCCCCGATGCAGCGGAGCCACAACGTGGTCGGTGGCTTTGCCCTGCGTGTCCGCCGTGGGCAACAAGGGCAGCGACAGCACAACCGCCAATACGGCGGCGAACGGAGCAAGGATGAGTATCTTCTCTCTCTTCAATATCGCCAACTTATCCACATGCTCCTTGAACTTCCCCAGGGCCGGATTATAATAGCCATTAGAATCTAGGAATGCCCGCTTTTTTTTGGGCGGCGCCCCATAACAAGGAGTGTGGCTGATGGCCCAGGATCAACTGCCCGAGGGAGAGTTGCCGGAGATCGACCCGGAGACGATCGAGATCGAGAATGAACCGATCGCCCAGGAGCCCATCGCGTTGGTCGAGACGGAAACCGCCGGCGACGGCCAATCCAGAATTCAGGCCTTCAGCGGAAGCTTGGGCGTCGTCGGCAAGACCGAGTACACACGCCCGCTGAACCTCGACGGCTCCGGGGCAACGCGGTGCAAGGTCTACCACTCCAAGATCGCCGAAGGCCCCTTGGCCTACATGGAAAAGCAGATCAACGAGTGGTTGGACGCCAACGAGGTCGAGGTGAAGTTCGTCACCCAGGTCGTGGGCGTCCTGGAAGGCAAGCGCGCCGAGGCCAACCTCATCGTTACGTTGTGGTACTAGCGGCCCTCCGAGTCGGGGTTGGTTGAGCAGGTGATTCGGTCCCCTGGTCGGCCCCCGCCCCCGGCGCGCTGTTCACGGACCCTCGTCACAAGCACTCGCGGTCACATCACGACATGTTCCTTGGCGACGGCTCGGCAGTCGCTACGGGGATCTCCAAGGGCAACGTTACCGTGAAGGTGGTGCCCTTGCCCGGTTCACTGATGAGTTGAATGCTCCCCCCAAGCAGGCCGGTGAGGTCTTTGGCGATGGCCAGCCCCAGACCGGTGCCGCTGTGTTCGCGGGTAAAGGCGGCGTCCAACTGGTGGAACTTCTCGAAGATGTGCCCCTGATCGACTTCGCTGATCCCGGGCCCGGTATCGGCGACGGCGACCGAAACGATCTGATCCGCCGCGTTGTACCGGGCCGTCACATCCACCTTGCCGCCGGCCGGGGTGAACTTGACGGCGTTGCTGAGCAGGTTATACAGGATCTGCTGCACCTTCCCGGCGTCGGTTCGGACGATCGGCAGGGCCTCATCCAACTCCAGCGACAGCGTCAAGTCCTTCTTTTCGGACATCGGGGTGACCAACGATACCAGTGTTTCGCAGATATCCGCGAGGCTGACACGCGTAATGGTCAACTGCGTCTTCCCGGCCTCGATCTTCGCCAGGTCCAGCAGATCGTTGATGATCCGCAGGAGCATCCGGGCCGGCGTGAGGATGTTCCCGGCGAATCGCCGCACCCGTTCGTCCTCCATTTCGTTCAGCAGTTCGGCGAAACCGATCACGCTGTTCAGCGGCGTCCGAAGCTCGTGGGACACGTTGGCGAGGAACTCGCTCTTGAGGCGGTTGGACTCGAACAGCGCCACGTTGGATTCGGCCAATTCGTTGAGTTTCAGGTCCAGCGCCCGGTTGGCCGTGCGAAGCTGGTCCTGGGTCTCCGTGATGGCCCTGAGCATGTCGTCGAAACTGGCGCCGAGTTGCTCGTACTCGTCTCCGGTGCGGATCCCGCTGCGGACGGTGAGATCCCCTTCGGCAACCTTGTCGGCAACGGCCTTGAGCTGACGTACGGGCGAAAGGATCAGTTTGCGGGTGATGTAGTGGAACGTGAGGACAGCCAGGAAGAACGCCAGCACCCCGGCGCCAATGATGACCAGGCGACTGATCAGCAACCCGCTGCTGGCCGGCTCGGCGGGAAGATCCGCCGCCACGATACCCACGAGGGCCCGGGGCTTGCCGGGCTGACTGGTGGTGGCCGCTTCACCATGACAGGTGGGCGCCATGCACTCCTGTTTCATGCGGACGGCCAGGAAGGTCCGGTAGACTCGCCGGCCCTGCTCGTCCACGTCATCGGTCTGAACCACCTGCTTGCGCGGCTCCCGGGCGAACGTTTCCACCGCGCGGGCGGCCGCAGGCCCGGTCGGGGAAGAGGCGAGCTTCCCCTCTCGCACGGGCAGAAACACCGGCCCCCGGCGGACACTATCGGGGTCGGGGCCCACAAAGTACTTGGACACCGTGGTCACAGGAACAGGCTTGCCCTGCTCGTCGACCTTGGGGTGTTTCTCGGCCCACTCGTTCATGTGCAGGCGCGTGACCTCCTCACCGGCCAGCAGCGCCCTCTGTTCGGCCATGGTCTCCATGAACAACCACGGGACCACCAGCGCCGCCGAGAGGATCAGCAGTGCGGCCGCGCCGAACAGGATGCGGCATTTGGCCGCCAACGTGATGGTGACGAAGCGCTTGGCCATGTCGGGTCATTGTACCGGTCGGTCGGAGCCGTCGGAAGGGCTATCGTTGGCACCGGGGGCAGAAGGTGCTGCTGCGCCCCCCCAGGACCATCCGGCGCAGCACCTCGCCACAGGCCGTGCAAGGCTGGCCGCCCCGGCCGTAAACGCGATGGTGAACGGCGAAGTACCCTTCCCGGCCGTCGGCATCCACGAACGGGTTGGCATCCGCCAGGCTCGACCCCCCGGCGGCTATAGCCTCGGTGAGGACCTCCACCAAGGAGGCATGGAGGGCTCGCAGCCGCGACGGGCTTATCCGGTCGCAGCGCCGGGTCGGCCGGATGCCGGCGCGGGCCAGGGCCTCGTCACTGTAGATGTTGCCCACGCCGGCCAGGAGCGAGGAGTCCAGCAGGGCCGATTTGATCGCGCGCCGGCGCGATCGCAGCGCCGAAATGAACTCGGCCGGCGGAATATCCGTCGCCTCCGGGCCCAGCACCGCCAGCGGCCCGAGATCGTCACTGCCGGGCGGCAGCACGTGCACGCCGGCGGCGATCCGCCGTGGGTTCACCGAGCGGAGGTCCCGACCGTCGCTGAGGGTGATGATCAAGTGTGTGTGCGGTTGGATCGGTTGCCGTGACTCGGTCAGCACCAGTCGGCCCGACATGCCGAGTTGGACCACCAGTCGGCCCGGCCGGGCGTGGAGCACCACGTATTTCCCCCGCGTGTCAACACGGTCCCACCTCTGGGCCACGAACCGCCTCAACGAGCGGGGCGAGCCGCTCTTGAGCATGTCTCGCCGGCACAACCGCACGGCCGCGACCTCGCAGCCGGCGATCGCGGCATGCAGCCGTCGCGCAATGGTCCGTGCTTCAGGCAACTCAGGCATGGGGTGCTCACTTCCCTCGTCTTGGGTCAGAGGACCCACCCTCACGAGGCGGCGCTACGGTTCGCTCGGCGGCGGTGGCGCCGCCCGCGTAGCCGACCGCGCCGGTCGGGTGGGCGGCAGAGGACCCACCCGTAATAGATCGTTGGGCAACAGACCCAGCTTCAGGCCCTGAAGAGCGCTGATCTCCAATACGGTCACGTCGGCGCCGCCCAAACGGGCTGAACTCCGGACCAGGGCGTCTCGCTGCAGACGCGGCGCCGTGTCGGCTTGTCGGCTGAGCAGTTCCATCCACGGCAAGGAGGGAGGGCTCTTCACCGCCTCGGCAAGCTGGCGCTCCGCCGCGGTGGCGCGTCTGTAGAACCGCAGGGTCAGCCCCCCCAACGCGCCGGCGATCACCAGCAACAAACCGCACGTTACATACAGGAACCATGGGTCCGGGCCCGCCCCCGGTCGGGGGCCGGCATCCGGGTTACCGGGATGCTCTTGTGGCATTGGCTTCATCCTTGGGATGTTGTCCGGGGCCGGTCCACTCCGCCCGCACAGAGCCGGGGAGGGCTGGCGGTCGCGGGGGGCGCCGAGAGAAAGTGGTCCTCTGGTTCGTCGATCATCTGCTCGACCTTGCCGATCCGCCTGACGGGCCCGACGGAATCGGCCGTCAGTAATTGCACGCGCCTATCGGATGTAGATCTCCGCCAAGTGCCACGGCGCAGGCCCGGGCCGCAGGACCCGGAGTCGGATGTACCGCGCCAGCGTCGGTTGGGGCAAGCAGATGATGGTGACACGGCGCGTGCCCGGGACGGTGTATTCGGTCTGGAAGCTCTGCCCATCAGTGCTGACGGCCACTTCCACGCTGCCGGCGAAGCCCTGCTCCTGGCTACCGTGTTCGACGACGACCATCTGGAACAGGCATGCCTTGGTCAGATCGATCGTGAGCGCCTGGCCGACGTAGCTGCCCGTCGTGGCCGCCGCGGTGGTCACATCCCCGTCGATCGCGGCGGCCGGACGCTGCGGGTCGCCCGAAGCGACCCAATTGGCCTTGGGGGTCACCGACGATGGGATGATGCCGCCGGCGTCCCGGTAAATCGGGCCCGACGGCCCGCACCCGGTGACGACCCCCGCGCCGAGCAGACACGTCCACGCCCACCACCTGAGGGCATCGCGCCACCGGGGCTGATGAAAGACCCGCAACCGGTGTTTGGTGATGAGCTTACGCATTGGATTGTTCGAGTCCTGTGCCTCAAGGGGTGTCGCTATGACAGCCGGGGTGTGACGGTCTTGTTGCCTTACAGGGCCCTAATCCTTCCTGACGGCTCGAGTAATCCCGCCTGCCACGGGTCAGTCGGGCCGCTCCATGATCAGCATTTCAGCAAGCACTTCAATACCCCAGGCCCGTATCTTAACCGAACGGCAGCGAAAAGCACGTGCCTCGAGCCCACCCGCCCCGGCGAAGGCGCAGAATCCCTCCCCAGCGCGTCCGTCACCCGGGCCGCGGGTCGGCAGATCGATCCCGCCGCAAGAGAACCGTTGCAGCCGACACGCTGTTGAGCGACAAGAGGGGCATGGACACCTGTGCGGTAATCGTGGGCGTCGGCACGGAGTTGACCAGTGGGCTGACCGTCGACACCAACAGCCCGTACATTTCCCGACGCCTGGCGGAGTTGGGCATCGTCACCCTCGGCCATGAGATCGTGGACGATCACGTCGGACGTATCGGCGAGGCCATCTCCCGCGCGGCCGAGCGGGCCGATGTGGTCATCGTCACCGGTGGCCTGGGCCCGACGGCCGATGACCTGACACGCCAGGCGCTGGCGAAGGCGATGGGCGTCGAGTTGGTCCTCGACGAGGCCAGCCTGGCCGAAATCGCCGCCTTCTTCCGCTTGCGCGGCCGGACGATGAACCAGACCAATCGCGTTCAGGCGATGCTGCCATCCGGGGCCGATGCGCTGGCTAACGCCGCGGGCACCGCACCGGGCATCTTCGCACGCGTGGGCAAAGCGCGGGTATTCGTGGTCCCGGGCGTGCCGGCGGAGATGCGCCGGATGATCGCCGATCACATCCTGCCGCGCCTGGCCGAGCTGGCCGGCGATTGGCGAACGGTCTTCCGTACCGTTCTTGCCTTCGGCACCGGCGAGAGCGACATCGCCTCGCGACTGGCCGACCTGATGAGCCGCAAGGCCAACCCGCTGGTCGGCACCACCGTGGCCGCGGGGGTCATCAGCGTCCGCATCACCGCCCGCGCCGAAACCGAGGGCCTGGCCCGACGGTCGGCCGAGGCAACGCTGCAGACCGTGCGCGAGCGGCTGGGAAACTATGTCTTCGGTGAAGACGACGACACGCTCGCCGCCGCCGTCGGCCGAATGCTCCGTGACCGCGGCGACACGCTCTGCCTGGCTGAAAGCTGTACCGGCGGACGGATCGGGGAGCTTATCACGGCTGTGCCGGGGGCAAGCGAGACCTTCGTCGGAGGCGTGATCTGCTATGACAACCGGATCAAGCGTGACCTGCTCGGCGTCCCGGCCGAACGGCTGCAGACCCACGGCGCCGTCAGCGAGCCGGTGGCCGCGGCCCTGGCGACTGGGGCACGGGAACGTTTCTCCGCGACTTACGCGCTGGCCGTCACGGGCATCGCCGGGCCCGGCGGCGGCACGGAAGACAAGCCGGTCGGGCTGGTCTATACGGCCCTGGCCGGGCCGTCGGGAGCGCGGGTGCAGCGGAACGTCTTTCCGGGGGATCGGGCGACCATTCGTCTGCGGTCAGCCCTGACTGCATTGAACATGCTTCGCGTTGAACTGGCGGCATCGACGGGAGCGTAGGATTGGCCCGACCGGGGCCACCGCGCGACGAGGTGCCGGCTACCGCCCCTTCAGCCAGATCTCGCGGATCTCCCGAAGCGTGTAGCCGGTCCTGTTGAGTTCATTGATTAGTCTCACGCGCTTGACGTGGGAAGCGTCGAAGGTCCGCCGCCGAGTCTTCGCGTCGGATATCGGCTGAATCAAGCCCAGCATGATGTAGTATTCGACGGTTTGTTTGCTGACGCGGGCCTGTTCGGCCACATCGGCGATTCCCAACTCGGGACGTTGTTTTTCGCTTCCTGAAGGCATACTATGCAAGCTATATCGCCTCGTTGTGAGTTCGGACTTTAGCCACCTCGCCCTGCCGTCACGATGGCCGTCGGCCAGAAAAGGGGTGCCGCACATGGACGAAGTGAACGCCCTCGTGTTCGAAGACCCCGCGGCACTGTACTGGGCGCTCGGTTTTGCCGAGCTTTTCACGCTGGCTGTCCTGTACAAGTGGCGGAGCCGCCGGGCCTTGATCGCCACAGGGGTCCCGGCGGTATTGGCGGTGGCCGTCGGCATCGCCGCCTGGCTGGTGACCACCGAACGCGAACGCCTTTACACCGCGTTGAACGGCCTTGCCGAAGCCGTATGCAACGGCGATACCGAGGGCCTCAACGAGTGGATCGATGATGACTACGATGACGGGGTATTCAACAAGGCCAGGATCCTTGACCGGGCCGAGAAGGCCCGGAAGGAGTACGGCATCAGGTCGATCGACATCACCAGCCTGAAAGTGACCATCGCCTCGAATGAGGGGACCACGATCGTGGGTGCCGATATCGACGTGGCCCGTTCTTCCCTCGGGGAGGGAACGGTACCCACGCGCTGGACCCTCCGCTGGATCCGTCAGCCGGCCGGCTGGCGACTTCGCTGGGCTCGCCTGGACAGACCGGGCGGCCTGCCCGGGGCACCGGGCGGACGATGAGGTGCCCGGCCCTGCAGCCCCGACGGCTGTGAGAACTCCGCGTGCCTTGCTCTTGAGCCCACACCAGCCGGAGGGCACAATGGTCACACATGGGGCATAGCCCGACCCAAACCGAACTTATCGACCGCATCCTGTCTTCTCGACGGCGCGTGGTGCTGCTCTGCGGACCGGCCCACTGTGGGAAGACCACCGCCGCGATCGAGTTGTATGAGCGTCACCTCACCGACCCGACAAGGCCGGGCTGCCTGTTGCTGGCGCCGAACCGACTGACAGTTCGATGGTTGCGGCGCCAACTGCTGGCGCGGCGCCGGTCGGGCGTGCTGGCGGCCCCACGCGTAATGGGCATGGCCACGCTGGCCGGAGAGGTCCTCTCGGCGGCAGGCGTGCCGCACCAGGCGATCTCGCCGGTCCGCCGCCGGCTGGCCCTGCAAGCGATCATCGCCAAGCTCCACAGCAGCGGCAAGCTGGGGCCGGTGGCGCGGCTGGCCGACACCCCCGGCCTGACCGCGGCGGTCGATCGTGCCATCGCCGAGTTGAAACGAGCCGCCGTGGAGCCGTGCCAACTGGCCGAAGCCGTCGGGCCCAGCCGGGGGAAGCACCGCGATCTCATCGCCATCTATCAGGCCTACCAGGACTACCTGCACGAGGCGAAGCTCTACGACCAGGAGGGCCGGATGTGGCAGGCCCGGGAGGCCTTGGCCCGCATGACCGGGCCGGTCTGGCCCGGCCTCGCCGCCGTAGTGGCCGATGGCTTCACCGATTTCACACCGACACAGTTGGCCATTCTCAAGCTGCTGGCCGGGCAGGTCGAGCGGCTGGTCATCACGCTACCTTACGCCGACCAGCCCGACCGGACCAAGTTGTGGCATTGGACGAAGCGTCAATTGCGGCGCATCGAGCATACCTTCGGCAACGACTGTGAGCGTATCGACGCCGCCGCGGACGGCCAGGGCCCGTTTGATGCCCTGATGAACGGGCTGTTCGCGCTGGACCCCGCCCCGGCCACCTGGCCGGGTGAGCTGACCACCGTGGCCGCGGCCGGGGCCGACAGCGAGTGCCGGGCTATCGCCCGGTGGGCCAAGCGTCATCTCGCCGCCGGGGTCCCGCCCGAAGCGATGGCCGTGACGGCACGCAATGTGGACGACTACCGCCCGGTGCTGGCGCGAGTGTTCACCGAAGCGGGCCTTCCCCCACCGGCGGTAACCAAGCCGGTCAGGCAGACCCCTCTCGGCAGGTTGTTGACGGCCTTGGTCCGCATGGCCGACGGGTACGGGGCTGCGGACGTGCTGGCGGTGACCGGGAGCAGTTACTTCCGCCCCCAGGCGTTGGGGCCGTTCGACCCGATCCTGCCCGCCGTGGCCGAGTGGATCGTCCGTGAGGGCAACGTGCTGGAGGGCCGCCGGTCATATGCCCGGGCGGCCGAGAGGCTGGCGGGGCAGGCGAAGAGGCCCGAGGAGCCGGACGCCGAATACGCCAGCGGCCTGACCCGGCATCTCCACCGCCTTGGCCGCGAAGCAATCGAACGAGCCGGCGAGATGCTCGAGGCCCTGTTTGACCTGGTCGCGCCGCTGTCGGCCGGTGGCACGCTGGCCGAACTCGCCGGCGCCTGCCGCCGGACGCTGCTGACGCTTCAGTTGACCGACCCCCCGGAGACCGCCGACGCCTCCTCCGCGGCCGCCGACCTGCGGGCCGCCGCGGCCCTGGACGCCGTGCTGGCGGAATTGGAGGGGCTGGAAGGGCTGCCCGCGGAGGGCCGGCGCCTTACCGCCAGCCAGTTCGCCGACACCTTGACGGCCACGCTGGCCGAAACGCCCTGCCCCCCGGCCCGATCGACCGGCGCCATCATGCTAGCCGGCGCCCTGGACCTGCGGGCCCTGCGGGTCGGTCATCTGTGGCTGGCGGGGATGAACGCCAAGAGCTTCCCCGCCGCCGCGGGCGAACAGGCCCTGATCGGCGAGGCCGACCGCCGGGCGTGGGCGGGTGCGGGGCTGCCGTTGGACATGCGGGACGACCTGATCGCCCGCGAGATGCTGCTGTTCTACCTGACGGTCGGGCGGGCGGAGACCTCGCTAACGGTGAGCTGGCAGTTTAGCGACAGCGGCGGACGGGCCTTGGAGCGCAGTGCATTCGTCGACGCCCTCTGCCGCCCGGCTGGCGGCATGGACGGCCGCGTTACGGTGCTGCCGCCGGCGGAGTTCGCCCCTCCCGCCGAACGGGTGGTGAGCGAGCGCGAACTGCTGAATTCGGCCCTGGCCGAGGCGGCAGCGGCGCCGGATAACGCTCGCGCCGCCGGGTGGGCTCCCGCCCTGACCGTCGCACGACGCCATCATGGCCCGTGGCTCAGCCGGTTGGCCCCGGCCCTGTGGGCCTCGCACCGGCGCTGGTGCCGCGGCCGATGCGACGCCTACGACGGGGTGGTCGCCCAGCCGCGACTGCTCGAGGAACTGGGAAGTATCGTGCCGGCCGAGGTGACCTTCTCGGTCAGCCAGATCAACACCTACCTGTCGTGTCCCTGGCGGTACTTCGCCGAGCGTTGGCTGAAGCTCGCCGAACTCGCCGAGCCGGAAGAAGCCCTGCTGCCGCGGGCCCGAGGCTTGCTGGTCCACGCCGTGCTTCGCCGTACGCTGGAAACCCTCGGCGAGAGTGGCCCGGTGGAACTGTCGGCTCTGGCCTCCCCGGAAGCGGCCGCGGCGCTGGCCCAGGCCATCGAGGCCGAAGCCGCGGCCGCGGCCGCAGCCGGCGTCGCATGCCCGGCCTTGTGGCAGCGCGAACTGCACCGGCTCGGCCAGGCGACGGGCGCGTACCTCCGCCGCCAGGCGGCTTCGCCCGTCCCCGCCGCCGAGGTGACCTACTTGGAATTCGCCTTCGGCATGCCGCCCTCATCGGCGTCCGACCCGGCGTCCTCCGTAGCCCCGCTGGTGTTGGACGGCCCGGCCGGAGCCGTCAGAATCCGCGGCAAGATCGACCGGGCGGACACGCTGTTCGGCCCGGACGGATCGCGGAAGATGCTCGTGATCGATTACAAGACCGGCCGCCTGCCCGACCCGAAGTCCGACGTGCAGCTTCCGGTCTACATCAAGGCGATCGAACAGGCGACCGGGCTGCCCGCAGCCGGGGGCGCCTTCCATGGCGTCCGGGAACGGGACGCCAAAGACCGCTACTTGGCGGACTTTAAGCTCTCTCGAGGGAAACTCGCCCCCAACGACACCTATGGGGAGGAGTTGCACGCAGGCATCTCGCGCGTGCACCAGGCCGTGGCGGCCATCGCCGCCGGTCGGTTCGACGTATTCGGCGAGCACGGCTGCGCGGGAAGCTACTGCCCGTTTCGGCGCATCTGCGGCTACAGCGACTCGCGGGCGGTGGTCAAGGCGCCGGCCGAAGCGGAGGAGGGCGGCGATGGGTGAGCCGAAACCGACTCCTACGCTGACTGCCGCCCAACGGGCCGGCATCGAAGGCACCGGCCGGTCCATGGCGGTCACCAGCGGCGCCGGGTGCGGCAAGACGTTCGTGTTGACCCGCCGCTACCTGAAACTGCTGGCAGAGGACGGCCAGCCGGACGCGCCCTCGCGCGTGGTGGCGGTAACCTTCACCGACAAGGCGGCCATCGAAATGCACCAGCGCGTGGCCGAGCTGCTGGCCGAGCGAATGGCGGCGGCGGCCGACACGGCGACACGACGCCTGCTGGGCGAGTGGCTCAACCGGCTGCCCGAGGCCCGCATCACCACCATCCACGGGTTCTGCACGTCGCTGCTGCGGGCCTTTGCCGTCGAAGCGGGGGTCGATCCGGCCTTCTCGGTCCTGGCCGATGCGTTCGAGGTCGAGCGCATGCAAAACGAGGCCGCCGCCGAGGCGGCGCTGACGGCCCTTCTCCGCAGCGACGCGGTCGCGTCAGAACTGCTGGATTACTTCAGCTACGACGTCATCACGAACATGCTGGCCGAACTGCTGCGCGAGCGCTGGCGCTGGTCGGCCAAGCAATACGCCGACCCGGCCAAGGTGCTGACACGTTGGCAAGCGGACCGGCGTGAGGCCCAGGACCACGCGTGGGAATCGTTCGACGCCGCCGCCGCCCGGGCCGAGATCGAGGCCCTTCAGGCCGTGCCGTGCGATGACGCCGCCGATAAGCTCGCGGTGCACCTGCGCGAGCAACTGCGGATCATGACGGACCTGTTGGGCGATTTGGCCAACCGAACTCCCGACGCGTTCGGCCGGCTGAGATCGGCCGGCAGCATGGGCAGCGCCAAGGCCTGGGGATCGAAGGGAACGCTCATCGAGGTCCGCCGGCGACTGAAGGCCCTGATCGAAGCGTTCGACCAGGTGGCGAGCTTTTTCGCCCCGCTGAACGAGATGGACGAGGCGTCGGCTCGGTGCCTGTCGGTCCTGACGGCGTTGGCTGACGACGCGAACGCCCGGTACGCCGCCGCCAAGCGCCGCGCGGGGATGCTGGACTTCGTCGATCTGCTGGTCGGCGCCCGCGACCTGCTCCGGGACAACAAGGCGGCCCGCCGCCGCGTGGCCGGCGAGATCCGGCAGATGCTGATCGACGAATTTCAGGATACCGACTCCCTCCAGCGTGAACTGCTCTACCTCGCCGTCGACTGCACCGATTCGGCCCCGCCGCCGGGAAGGCTCTTCTTCGTCGGCGACGCCAAACAGAGCATCTACCGCTTCCGAGGGGCCGAGGTGGACGTCTTCGCCCGCGCCCGCGAGGCCATCGCCGCCGAGGACCGCTGCGTGCTGGACCGAAGTTTCCGCACGCACCGCCCCGGGGTGGCGCTGGTGAACGCGATCTTCGAGCCACTGCTGGGCCGGGAGTATGAGCCGCTGGTCGCCCACCGCCCCGAGCAGCCCGATGCGCCGGCCGGCGAAATCCTGCTGGCCGAGTGCGAAATCGGAGCTGACGCCGCGGCAAGGGTCCGGGCCTCGGCCCAGGCGATCGCCCAACGGATCGCCGAGATGATCGACCGCGGCGAGCGGCGTGTGTGGGATGCATCGGCGAGCCGCTGGCGGCCGGTGCGACCGGGCGACATCGCCATCCTGCTGCCGCGGCTGACCAACACCACCCCGTACGAGGACTCCCTGCACGCCGCCGGTGTGGACCATTACGTGGTGGCCGGGGCCGGGCTGTTCCGTCAGCAGGAGGTCTTCGACGTGCTCAATGCCCTCCGGGCGATCGACAGCCCACTGGACGACATCGCCCTGGTGGGTTTCCTTCGCGGCGGCCTGGTGGCCCTTAGTGACGAGGTGCTGCTGCACCTGGCGCGCACGGTCGAGCCCCCCTACCGCGGCAAACTCCGCGACGAGCGCCTCGCCGAGCGGCTGGGCTCGGCCGACCGCGGCCGGCTGGGCTGGGCGGCGGATATCCTCGATCGACTGTCGGCCCGGAAGGACGCCTGCGACATCGACACGCTCATCGAAGGGCTGCTGGCGGAGACCGGCTTCGAAGCCACGTTGCTGGGCCAGTACCACGGATTGCGGAAATGCGGCAACGTGCACCGGGTGATCGAGCACGCCCGCGGCGCTCAGGCGGCCGGGGCGACGTTGCGGCACTTTATCGAGTTCCTCTCGAAATTGACGTTCCAGGAGGTCCGCGCCGAACAGGCCGCCGTCGAGGCCGAGGGCGGAGATGTCGTCCGCATCATGACGATCCACAAGGCCAAGGGACTGGAGTTCCCGGTGGTGTTCTTGGGCGACCTGAACTACGTCCCTCGGCCGCGATTCGGGGCGTTGGGCATTCGTGGCCCGCTGGGGCTGACGCTCTGCACGCGCCCGCCCGGCGCCGACGAGAAGAGTGATCCGCAGAGCTGGTGGCTGGCGAAGACGCAGGATCGCGAACTGGAGCGAGCGGAGGACATCCGGTCTTTCTACGTGGCCGTCACAAGGCACCGGGACTACGTCGCCTTCGTCGGCGCGCTCGAGGAGACCAAAGACGGCCGGCTTGGCCGAACGGGCTCGCGGCTGCGCTGCCTGGACGACGTGCTGGACCTGCAAGGGGGGCTCGAAACCGGCAGCCTCGTCCTGGCCGGCAAGGCCGAACTGACGGTTCGGACTCTCAAGCCAAGACGGCAGCGGCGGCAGCGCGCCGGGTCCGTTCTGGATGATCTCTACGCCCAATGCGACGGGCCCGAAGCCCTGGCC
>SDBU01002188.1_pt1 | contig 26544 bp, 17 predicted proteins | sample 2277071 | NCBI WGS metagenome assembly SDBU01 (sample SAMN10397929, study PRJNA504765) | marine sediment metagenome | isolation source: marine sediment core GS08_GC12, 126 cmbsf | place: Arctic Ocean: Gakkel Ridge, Loki's castle | collected 2008 | reverse complement strand
CTGGACGACATCAACCGCACTACCTTAAACCGGCTGTTTAGGGTGCGCATCGCCGGCCTGGAGGAGCAGCGGCCGCGGTTGCAGCGGGTGGGCCGCCAGCTGCAGACTTCCCACGCCGAGGCCAGCAACATGGGTTTTGCCGCCCAGGCCGCGCCCCCGCAGCAGGCCGGCGATACGGCCGGTTCCAACGTGCCGGCCGGGATACGAGTGCCCCCGGCCCAACGCCGCCCGGTAAGGGTGATCGAAAAAGTGGGCCGCAACGACCCCTGTCCCTGCGGCAGCGGCAAGAAATTCAAAAAATGCCACGGCCAATAAAACCGGGTTTTGCCACCCGGGCCATTCATGTGGGCCAGGAGCCGGACCCCGCCACCGGCGCCGTGGTGCCCCCCATATACCAGACCACCACCTACGCCCAGGAGGATCTGGGGGTCCATCGGGGCTTCGACTACAGCCGGGCCGCCAATCCCACTCGCAAGATGCTGGAAACCAACCTGGCCTCACTCGAAGGGGGGACCGAGGCCATCGCCTTCGCTTCGGGCATGGCGGCGTTCACGGCCCTGCTGACCCACTTTCGCTCCGGCGACCACTTCATCATCTCCGAAAACGTGTACGGCGGCACTTACCGGGCCGTTACCCAGGTGTTTAGCCGCTTCGGCCAGACCGCCAGTTGGGTGGACATGACCACCCCCGAACCGTTCCTGGCGGCGGTGGGACCCGGCACCAAGGCTATTATCATCGAGTCGCCCACTAATCCCATGATGTCGCTCACCGACATTGCCCGGTTCTCCCAGCTGGCCCGGGAGCGGGGGCTGCTCACCATCGTGGACAACACCTTCATGACCCCTTACTGCCAGCGCCCGCTGGAGCTGGGGGCCGACGTGGTGTACCACAGCACTACCAAGTACCTGTGCGGCCACAGCGACATCATCGGCGGAGTGGTGATCACCAGCGATAGCGAGCTGGCGGCCGACCTGGCGTTCATCCAGAAATCGCTGGGGGCGGTGCCGGCGCCCTTCGACTGCTGGCTGACCCTGCGCTCGCTGAAAACCTTGGCGGTCAGGATGGACCGGCACAACCTCAATGCCCTGCAGCTGGCCCATTTCCTGAAGGACCACCCCAAGGTAAGCCGGGTCTACTTCCCCGGCCTTGCAGACCATCCCCAATATGATCTTGCCCAACAACAACAGCGCACCCCCGACGGCCTGCCTGCCTTCGGAGGGATGATCAGCTTCGAGACCGGCTCCCGGGAAAACGCCCGCTCAGTGGCCTTGGCCCTGAAGGTATTCACCCTGGCCGAAAGCCTGGGGGGCGTGGAAAGCCTGGTGAGCCACCCGGTTACCATGACCCACGCCGCGGTGCCCAAGGAGCAGCGGGAGTTGGTGGGCCTCACCGAGGGCCTGCTGCGCCTGTCGGTGGGCATCGAAGACCTGGCCGACCTGCAGGCGGATTTGGAGCAGGCGTTGGGCTAGCAAAGGATAAGGCTAAGGCTGAGGCTAAGGAAAAGGCGGGATAAGAGGAGAGTGTGATAAACCCTTGATTAGGGAATTCTTCTGATAAAGATGATAATCGGAAGTAAGATTCGGCTCACCCTCCTCTGTCGACGCTCACTTTGCGCCCAAATACCATTGTCAGCAAACCTGGCGCTTGGGTTTGGCCTAATAACCTAGTTTCAGAACAATACGTTTATCGGAAAGAAATTAGGCTCGCCTTTCTCTGGCGATATTCGCAGGATTACCCAACGACTTGCCAATGAACAGTATATCCAAAACTGGTTGCTCTGGTGAATTTTGAGATTTTGCTTTTGAAATGGGTTTTGATGCAGTAATCTGCGTTTTGATATATGTTTATGAGACAATCTATTGGGGGTCTCGAAAACGAAAGTTATTAAGACCAGTAGATAAACATCTCAGAATCGCTAATCGCCCTCAGAAGGATCTCGCATAATGAAACAAGCAGCAATTTTGACTCTTTCATTTATTATTTCAACTTGCGTTCCTCCCGCAAACACAAGTGAGTTAACTGAATCGGAATCGCCCTCTTTTTGGGACTATCCTACTGCCCGTCAGGGGAATACGGTTGAGGATTACCATGGGACAGATGTAGCGGACCCCTACAGGTGGCTTGAGGATCCAGACGCAGTCGAGACTGTCGGGTGGGTTGCGGCCCAGAATGAGTTGACTCGCTCTTATCTAGACGCCATACCAGCAAGAAAAAAGTTTGAAGCCCGACTAACTGAGCTTTGGAATTATCCCAAATATGGCGTCCCCGAGCATTACGGTAATTGGTACTACTACAGCAAAAATGATGGCCTTCAGGACCAATCGGTTTATTACCGCGCCCGATCACTGAGCGATGAGCCCGAGATTGTTCTCGATCCGAATACCTTTAGTGATGACGGTACCATTGCGCTATCGGGCACTTATTTCAGCGCCGATGGCCGATATATGACCTATGGGAAATCGGTAGGGGGGAGCGATTGGAAAGAAATATTTGTGCGTGACCTTTTGAGTAATAGCGACCTAGATGAGAAGATCAGTTTAACACGTACTTCCCGGTCCACATGGAAGAAAGATAATTCCGGATTCTATTACGTCAAGTATCCCAATGGCGCGCGTGACATGACGGTTGACCAGACGAGCAACAGCAAGGTCTATTTTCACAGAATAGGGACATCTGAATCAGAAAACCGGGAAATCTATCGCTATCCGGAAAACGAAACGTATAGTAATTATCCTTGGGTTACAGAGGATGGCGAGTACTTAGTCATTGAACTCTATGATGGAACAGATATTCGTAACGGAATACTAGTGCGCCGAGATGAGGAAGAAGGGCCATTCACAACCCTATTTGAAGTAGGTGAGGCCGAGTTTACGCTTATTGGCAACATCGGCAGCTTATTTTATTTCAAAACTACACTGGATGCCCCCAAAGGCCGCATCTTCACTCTCGACTTAGAGAGTCCCGACCGCTCAAATTGGAAAACTATCATACCAGAATCGGACGATGTGATCAATTCGGCCTCCCTGGTGGGAGGCAAATTAGCCCTCCGCTATATGCACAATGCCCATGAGCAGGTGAAGATATTCGATACCGCCGGTCACCTCGTCCATGATGTGGCGCTACCCTCAATGGGAAAGATCTACTCTTGGTGGGGCTTGGAGGCTGTGGGGGCGGATGAGGTATACTTCACATTCGCCTCGTTCTTCTATCCCAGTTCGGCCATGCGTCTCAATCTGACCACAGGCAAGATTAACCAGGTCTGGGAGTCAGAGATCGATTTCAATCCCGATGATTATATCACTACACAGGTGTGGTATCCGAGTAAAGACGGTACACCTGTATCCATGTTCCTCAATCATCGCAAGGGGCTAAAGCAAGACGGGACCAACCATACGATTCTTTACGGCTACGGAGGGTTCAACATTCCGATACTTCCTTGGTTCAATATAGGCCACTTGGTTTGGATGGAAAGCGGTGGCATATTTGCCGTGGCGAACCTGCGGGGTGGCGGCGAATACGGTGAAGAATGGCACGAAGGTGGCATGTTGGGCAACAGGCAGAATGTTTACGATGATTTTATCGCTGCCGGAGAGTGGTTGATAAGTAATGACTATACCAGCCCAATGAAACTCGCCATCGATGGTGCCTCCGGTGGAGGCTTGCTTGTGGCTGTTGCCTTGGTTCAACGGCCTAATTTATTTGGTGCGGCTCTACCCCGAGTACCAGTGATTGATATGCTCAGGTATCATCTTTTCACTGCCGGGCGATATTGGACAGGCGAATTTGGCAACGCGATAGAGAATCCCGATCACTTTAAGTTTATGTATGCATACTCGCCTTTGCACAACATACAGGAAGGCGTAGCGTACCCCCCAACTTTAATTACCACGGCGGATACCGATGATCGCGTTGTCTCAATGCATTCAAAAAAATTCGCGGCCACTCTACAGGCCAAGGATACTGGCAAAAATCCAATACTCATTCGTATCGAAACAAAAGCCGGCCATGGTGCGGGCAAGCCAACCAGTAAGCGGATTTCGGAGTATGCCGACTTGTACGGGTTTTTATTTAAGGCTCTAGATGTGACTTACGAATAGGACCATATTTAGAGAGCAAGACATGCTGAATGCTAAAAGGTCCAATAAGATTTATTAGGAAGGGCCATCCATATTCGGTATGTTGTATTATAATGTAAGGGTAAGAATCTGTACAATTACTGCACACTTTCAAGAATCCTCATCGTAACGCGCAGTATTTAGGATCCAGTGAGTTTTCCAATCCCTTCGAGGAGGATTTTGTTTTCAGCATTGAGAGCTGGACTTTAATCCACTACCGAATTGCGCCCAAAAACTCTTGTCAGCAAACCCGATAGAGATTTCAGATAACTCCCATTATCGGAAATTTTCTGAATTTCAAGTGAGTAGAGACACAATGTAAAAGGGATGAGTTCGTGCACCCGGCGAACGACACTGCCCCTTCCGGTCATTGCGAATCCCGATTTATCCGGATGTGGCAATCTCTCTTGCTGACCACAGATCACGGACCACGGACGACCGACCAGTTTACCGTGCCCTTGGCGGGGCGCACCAGGCGAACGACAGGGCCCTACCCGAGGCCGTATATTCCCAGCGCTCTTTGAAAATCGAGAAACATAACCGGTTCCGGTATCTGCAAATGGGTTCCGGTATCAAACAGATATTAACCTCTTCATTCTTAATACCTTAAGCTCTAATTCCCCCCTTTGTGTCATCGTGGTTTTTTCTTAATAAACCAAATGGCTAACTACTCCCGTCGGTAGGGATGAACCTTTTGATGGGTATTCGCTAGGCTTTGGCGGTGTATTTGAGGGGTTTTTGATGGGTCTTTAGTGGGTTTTTAAGGGGCATTCGTGGGGTGTTTCAGGTGCAATTGTGAACCCAAAGCTACGCTGGTTTGGCTTGCTCCTCCTGCCAACTGCCAACTGACCACGGACTACGGACCACGGACTGACACTGAGGTCAAGGGGAAATGCTGGCCTGTCGAAGGCCACCAATATATGTCCCCCTCAGCCTGATTTCTTCCTAGTTTAGCGCCGTGATTGACCGGCGCTCAGCAATGACGATCGACAACCACCGGTGGCAGCTGGTGCCACTGGCCTGGTTCCTGTTCTGGCTGCTGCAGGTCGCACCGTTGGCGGCCCAGGTGACCCTCACGATTCATGATGCCAGGGTGTCCTCCGGGGACAGCACGGCCGTTGTGCCGGTGGCACTGGCCAACCAGCAGGACGAAGTGGGCGGCTTGCAGCTGGACCTCCGCCAGACGGCCGGGTCGCCAGCGCTCGATACGATCCACATTACGGATCGGACCTCTGGCTGGATGGTGTCTCGCAGCCACGACCAGCATACCGGTGTGACACGCCTCCTGCTGTTCGATCCCAAGGGCAGCAATATCGCCCCCGGCAGCGGCCCGGTGATGGAGCTGGTTTATGCCTGGCCTCCTGTCAGTGGTTATTCCGCCTATGTGCCGCTGGAGGTGGCCGCCTTGAGCGTATCCGACGCCCTGGGGGGCGAGTTGCCCTCGGTGGGCCGCAACGGGTCCCTGGGCATCGGCGCCCTGGCCGCGGTGGCCGACGCCGGCGATACGGTGGGGGTCGCCGTGACGCTGGCCGGCAACGTCCCTATTGCGGAAGTTCAGCTGGACCTGGTTTGGCCGGGCCGCTGGCTCACCTGGCTGAACCTGAGTCCCACCACCCGAGACAGTGTCCTGGCGGAGTCTCCGGGGGAAGCGAATGGCGTCTCGCTCAGGCTGCTGGCCGCCGATAGCAGCCGGTTTGAGGCCGGGCATGGGGCCGTAGCAACCCTCAAGTTCGCAATTTCGCGGGAAGCCCTGGCCGGCGATATACAGCTTACTATCACCGCAGCCCGGTTCTTGCTGACGGATGGCCGCGAGGTTGCTTTGACGTCAGCCGGCCCGGGGTTGGTAGCGGTCTACCCCGGTCACCTGCCGCCGCCCACCGAATTGACCGCCCTGTCCCGGGAAGACGGTCGGGTGCCACTGATCTGGCGGGCCCCTGGCACAACCGGTCCGCGGCTGGGAACACCCTCCGGCTATGCTATCTACCGGGGTCGCGAACCGGGTTTCGCTCTCGATACCATCAGCCAAATCGTCCGGGCCGGGGCCGGAACCACATCCTTCAACGACACGGCGGTAGTGAACGGGGAGACCTACTATTACCGGGTGACCGCCGTCTACGCCGACAGCCTGGAGTCGGCGGCGGCTGGCCCGGTCTCCGCCGCTCCTGAAGCCCCGGCCGTCCTGGCCATCGAGTCCGTGTGGACCATGACCGGACAACCGGTGGAGATTCCCATAATGTTGGAGAATACCCACCCGGTGGCGGGGCTGCGGTTCACTCTGGAGTTCGAACCGGAAGTACCGTGGACCGCTCCGGCGGCGATCCTGGGTGCCCGGGTGCCACCCAACTGGATCGTAACCCTGTCACCGGACAAGTCAAGCTCGGCCCTCGCTATCGTGGCGCTGTCGCCCCAGCTGACCGCTATCCCGCCCGGCAGGGGGGAGGTGTTGCGCCTGGGTGCGGCCATCCCGGTGGACGATCCTTTGAAGGCGGCCCTGCGGCTGCGGGACGTGGTGATATCGGCCCCGGACGGGGTGGCCTATACTACCCGGGTAATCAACGGCCGGTTGGCTTTGGAGGTTCAGGTGGCGGATTTACGCATCGGCACCGGCCCGCCGATCCAGCCCGGGGATACCGGCACGGTCACTATTTTCATGGACAATCCCGAACCGGTTCTGGCGTTCAGGTTAGTAGTAAAAGCCGCTGACGACGCACTACGCGTGATCCGGGTCGACGGTATGCCGCGACTGCCCTCGGATGCCGATGTGGCCTTCACCAATTTGGGAGCGGGGGCGGTACAGATCATCGAATCATCGTTCAGCCAAAGGGCCATTGCCGCCGGCTCCGGGGCCATCGTGGCCCTGACCTACCAGGTGGCGGATACAGCTGCCGAAGGCCTGGTGAGGCTGGTTCTGGATGAAGTGGCTTTGACCGACCGCCGGGGCCGGACACTGCGGCAAGCCACGGTGGCCGGTCACTTTCCCGTCGGGTCGATTGTGGCCGTATTCACACCGGGTGTCATTGACGGCCAACCGGGGCGCACCGTAACCGTGCCATTGAATCTGGCCAATCGGGTGGCACTGTGCGGATTCCGGTTCGAGGTGCAACACGACCCCCAAATGCTTGGCTTCCTATCGCTGGAAGCGGGCCGGCTGCCCGGTGACCATGGCCTGAGCGTCCACGAAATGGAGCCGGGCCGCCTGCAAGTGGAATATGATGGCTCACAGCCTATTGCCGTGGGCGATGGACCGCTATTGAGTCTGGTGTTCGCCTTGGCCGGCAGCGTCTCCTGGGATACCAGTTTGGCTGTGGCGGTTGACCGGGTTAGCGCTACCGGTTGCCCTGGCCCGGTATTCGCCCTGGGGCAGGCTGGCCGCGTGACAATCGGGGCCGCACCCGCCCGGCCGGTACACTTTCAGGCGGACATGCAGCCTGCTGGGGGGATACACTTCATCACGGCCCAGGCGATTACCCTGGGAGGACGGTACTTGGACCAGGGCGATGAGCTGGCAGTGATCGACACAACCGCCGGTGGCGAAGGTACCAGCGTGGTCGTAATGGGAGTGGGCGTGGTGCGGGAGGATGGCTCGGTGGATATCCCGGCCCGATTGGGCTTCGCTGCCAGGGGGGGGCTACCTGCCGGGGCGGAAAGCGGATTGGGGCACACAATGGTATTTCTGGCCTGGGACCGGCAGACGGGCGAGGAGAGCCGCCCAGGCACTGAAGCCCGCTATATATTGGGCGCCGGTCTGTGGGGCGAAAACAACGGCCTGACGATCATCGACCTGCTGCAGTTGCCGGCGGTGGCTGAAGCACCGCTGAGTCCCTTACCGGACCAGCTGGTGGTGGAACAGAACGTCCCCAATCCTTTTACTGATACCACCGTTATCCGGTTCGGTCTACCCGCGGAACAACAGGTGCGAGTGGCCGTGTACGACCTGCTGGGACGGGAGTTGGTGGCCCTCCACGACGGCATCACCGCGGCCGGCTATCATCAGGTCACCTGGGACGGCACCGATGGGGAAGGTCGGCCGGCACGCAAGGGCATGTGGTTCTACCAGGTCCGCACACCGGGAGGCACCATCACCCGTAAAATGCTGCTGATGCGCTAACTTCCGGACCGGCAGGACGGATGACCGGCATACATCCTTTTGGATTGGTGGGGCAAACGGCTGTAACATTATAGTGGAATCGCTCCTGAGACCACTGCCGCGGTGGCGGAACTGGTAGACGCGCTGGATTTAGGATCCAGTGTCCCTTTGGACGTGGAAGTTCGAGTCTTCTCCGCGGCACAAGGCCTTGTTTTCCCCCGACAAACGAGCCCTGGTTAGGGCTCTCATACTATCCTTTCTGATCCAGGTTGACAGCCCAACAACCGTACCGTTTGCCGGATACTGAACCGGATACGGATTGCATTACCGGTGGACATGATCTGCCTTGACCACCGGTTGAAATCTATTTGTCCCACCTGAGCGGGTGATGGCGGGATAATTGCTAGAGTTGCGGATTATGATTCCGCTGCTCTCTTGTCGAGAAAAAGAAAATGATAACTGTAAAACTGTGCCAAAGCAGCCAGAACCCCCTCAAAATCGGCTGCCATCCCGGACCAGGATCAGAAAGATGATTAGTGTAGAGCATATGGCCCTGCGCACGGCCCCCGGCTTGGGTTGGCTACCAAACATTACGGCACTTTCAGGGCTAAAGGCATACCTTGAGGCCGCCTAGAATCCAAAGGTCGGTCTTGAGGTCCACAGACAATAATTTCCCGTGGCCATCAGGACGATCGGAGCCATTATTACCATCCCTGCTTGCCAGTAAGCACCAAACGTGACGCCGGATATGCTTTGGTACGGCTGAGGGACATTGCGAGCACACACCGATACACAGGCCAGGATGGTCTTCCATGTCCCGGTAGGACCGGTGAGGACCACGTTATGATGTTCCTGCCCCCAGCGGTTCTGGAAGAGGTTCTGCAGCACAGCCCGCTCCAGGTTCCGCGCCGCCTGGTGATCCAGATCCTCGGGAAAGGCGGACTTGTGCTTAAGACTGGAGACCCTCAACATGCGCTGGGTTCTTCGGTTTTTGCGATCCAGAACTTCCCGATCTATCAGGTGACTGATGCGCTCCTCAAAGGACAATTCCGTGTAAGCCCCCGGTTGTTCCAGCTGTTCCTGGTGGGCCGCCTTAACCCAAGGTCGGATTGAAGTTTGGCTATTTCAAATCCAGGCCGTAGGTATCGCTGATGTCGAGGGGGGGCATGGGGCCGTCAAGGGGCTTGGCATCCATGACGTACCAGTCGAACCACTGAAGGTGGCGATACAGGACATCCGTGCGACCGGGGCGTTTCTTGTTCCCGTGGCGCTCGCCGGGGTACTGGACCAGACGCACTGCGGGGTGATCATTCATTTTCAGTCGGCGATAGTACTCCAGGCTCTGGGATGGATGCACCCTGGTGTCGTCCTCTCCGCCAATGATAAGGACGGCGGTTTTGCTTTTATGGGCGTAGTAGATGGGACTGCTCTCCAAGGCCTGCTGCCAGCGATCCTCCAGTTTTTTTCCGAAATGGACATAGAGCATTTCATAGGCGATGTCGGTGCCGCCCACCTTGCTGATGGCGTCGCTGATACCCACAAACATGGCGACGGCCTTGACCAGATCAGTGTAGTATGACGAGAACCACGCTGCGGCGTAGCCACCATAAGAACCGCCGCCAAGGCCTACACGGCTGGCATCGGCAACGCGGATGTCGATCAGGTGCCGGATGCCATCAGCGATGTCATCGAACTCTGTGCCGGTAGGATTACCGAAATGGGCTTCGGTATGGGCCAAACCATAGCCGGTGCTGCCGCGGTAATTGGGGAGAAAGACCGCGTAGCCCTGACCGGCAAACACTTGCGGGGGCATGAAGTAGCCGCTGTGCCAGCCGTAGGAGTAATGGGATTCGGGACCGCCATGGACTCTCACGATCAGAGGGTAGGTCTTCCTTGATTTATAGCCTACGGGGTAGTAGAGCAGGCCTTCCACCTCCCAGCCATCGCGAGCCTTGTACGAGATCACTTCCTGTCGGCCCAGTTTGCGATCCGCCAGCCAAGGATTGAGCTCGGTGAGACGCCGCGGTGGCTGGCCCGGGGACCAGGAATACACATCGGCGGGCACGTCAGCCCAATTGCCGATAAACGCCAACGGCGCAAAGTCGCTGGAGAGGGAGAAGCCCTTGAATGTTATCCCGGCCTCCCGGGAATTGAACACCACTTCCCGTTCGCCACCAGCGGCGGGCACCAGATTCAGCGTGTTCCAAGCACCCTCGGCAGCCAGGTAGACAACAGTCTGGTTATCTTTCCAGCCAGCCCAGGTAACGTGGCCCTCGAAATCTGGATTGGTGAGATTACGGGCCACTCCCCCGTTAATGGCCTGCACGAAGACCTGACTGACGGCATGATCTTTCTGGGTAAGCCCAGCCGTGTACACCACATTCCGTCCATCGGGGCTGAACTTGAAATTGCCCAACTTGCCGGGATTGTCGGAAAAGCGGGTGAACTTGCCGGAGTTTAAATCCAGCAGGTGGATGTGATTGAAGGCGTACTTGTAATCGACGAGGTTCTTCTTGGAGGCGCTGGCGGCGATCAAGTTGCCGTCGGGGCTGAACACAAAGCTCCAGAGCGTAATATCACGGGTAAGCTGTTTGGAGTTGCCGATTTCCCCATCTTCACGCACATCGATCAGATAGAGATTCTGATGCTTCAGATTTTCTTCATAATAAGTGAAACCGTAGCCCTTCTCTTTCAGGGCTTTCTCCCTCTCAGTCTCGGGACTTTCGGCAAGATAGGCGATCTGTTTTCCGTGGGGGCGCCATTGGAAGTCCTCGACTTCTGTGGGTGCGTCCGTTACCTGCGTGGGATCACCTCCTTCAAGGGGAATTGTCCAGACCTGATCATTTTTAGCCTGGTCGTTGTGCATCAGGAAGGCAATGGTCTGGCCGCCGGGGTGCCAGCGCGGGGTGCTGGCGTTGAGTTTGCCGGTCACCAGGGCTGTGATGGTGCCGGTTTCCAATGAGACCACGTAGAGTTCGGCATAGCGGCTACCCGCCGTATCCGCGATATCCCGGGCGGCGGTCACCGTGTAAGCGACCCACTTTCCATCGGGGCTGATCGCCACCCTACTGGCATACTTAATCCGAAAGATGTCTTCGGGCTGGAGCGCCTTTTTTCCGTTAAGATTATTGCCCGCTGCGGTCAGGCAGACAAATGCAAGAAAGAGGGTGATACGAGTAATTGAGTTGGGGCGCTTTGTAAGTATCATGACATTATATTCCTGAGCTTGAGTTATGGGAAGACTGGAGGCAAAAGTACGAGGGATGAGGGGGATTCCAAGACTCTGTTTTCATCGAAAACAATCCATAAGTGCAATACAGTGACCAGCCCCCATACTCTGGAGCATTGCTAAAGTTATGATCTTCGGCTTTGACCCGCCCCCCATTTCTGTACCAGATCTTGAGTTAGGATTTGGCCACCCAATATGGACGCTACGGCTATCGTCGTGTCACGGTACTACTGCAGATAGAAAGCTGGCGGGTAAATCACAAGCGGGTAGAACGGATCTGGCATCAGGAAGGACTGAAGGTACCCCAGCGTCAGCCCAAGCGCCGGAGGTTGTGGCTGAATGATGGTTCGTGTATTCGTCTCAGACCGCAGTATCCTGATCATGTGTGGTCCTATGACTTCCTGCCGCATCATACCCATAATGGCCGGAAGTTTCGTATCCTGACAATCTTGGGTGAGTATACCCGGCGAAGCCTGACCATCGATATCGGGGGACGCATGAATCATGCGTCGGTCCTTTTCAGGCTCACAGACCTGTTTCCCCGGCGTGGGATACCAGATTATATCCGTAACGACAACGGCTCGGAGTTCACCGCAAAGAACGTCCGGGAGTGGCTGCATGTGCTGGATGTGAAGCCGCTCTATATCACCCCAGGCAGTCGGGGAGAATGGTTATATCGAATCGTTCAACGGAAAACTGCGAGACGAACTGTTAAACGTGGAGATCCTTGATACCTTATTCGAGGCCAAGGTCTTGATTGATCGTTGGCGTCGGGAATACAACCATGTCCGGCCTCACAGCAGTCTTGGATACCGGCCACCAGCTCCTGAAGCACTTATTCCAATTAATCACGAACTACCCGGAATGGGTTTATTACATGTTAACTCAAGCCGAAAACACTAACTTTGGAAGTGGTCCAAGGAAAAAGGGCTGGTCAGGGTGGAGACACATGTACTTCCATAAATTGATTAAAAAAGCCTTTATCTAGCGCCGGAGACCCAGTGTGTCCGAATAAAAGGGAAATACTACGCTATACCGAGTATACGCTCGATATGTTCCTGACCAGCGCAGGTAGCGGCCATGCTGAGATTGACCATTTCAATCGGTGGCGCGAGCAGGTCCTGGAAGCCAACATGTACACCTTTGAGGTGCCGCACATCGGGGCGCAACGACCGAACGTCAGTATTCAAAGAAGCAGTGGCGAGCAACTGGACCTGGTGAGCTTCGCCAGCTACAACTACCTCGGTTACGCCTATCACCCGGAGGTGATTGCCGCCGCGAAGGAAGCCCTGGATATCTACGGCCTGGGCGCTACCGGTTCACCCCTGTTGAATGGGACTTTCAAGATCCATAATATCCTGGAGGATAAAGTTACCGAATTCTTTGGCCTGCCCGGGCGGGGGGTGTCCCTGTTTTCATCGGGCTATGGCACCAATGTTGGGGTGATTTCCGCCTACGTCCACAAGGGAGATTATGTCGTCTTGGACCGGCTCTCGCACGCCTCACTGGTCGACGGTGCCCTCCTCTCACGGGGAGAGATTAAATTTTTCAAGCATAACGATGCCGAACACCTCGACCGAATTTTAAGCCGCCTCGATCACAAGAATTGCCGCATTCTCGTCTGCACCGAAGGGGTCTACAGCGCGGATGGTGACCCCGGCGACCTAAAAGGGATCATCCGGACAGCGAAGAAGTACGGTGCATCGGTGCTGGTTGATGAGGCCCATTCCCTGCTGGTTACCGGCCCGGGTGGCAAGGGGATCGCCGAGGAGCAAGGTGTACTGGAGGAGGTAGATATGATCATCGGCACCTTCAGTAAGGCCTTTGGCGGCGTGGGTGGCTGTCTCGTCGCCCGGAAGGAGATGACCAACTATATCAACTATTACGCGCGCTCACGCATGTTCTCATGCGCCATTGATCCAGCCGTCACCGGGGGGCTGATCAAATCGCTGGAACTGGGCACCGGTCCCGACGGCCAAGCCAAAAGGAAACGCCTCCACTCCAACGCCAAGTATCTGCGAGCCAAGTTGCAGAACAAGGTGGATACCGGAGGGAGTCGGAGCTGGATCATCCCCGTTATTTATGGCCACGAACGACTCACCATCCCCTTGAGTGACTACCTTCAGCGTGCCGGTCTGGACACCTCGTTGCTGATGTTCCCTGCGGTACCGAAAAACCAATCGCGGGTTCGTCTCTTCGTCACCTCCGAACATACCGAAGAGCAGCTGGACAAATGTGCGGAAGTTATCCTCCAGGCGGCAGAGAAATTTGGCTTCCTCCGTTAGAATTGCCGATAGGAATCATCGATAGCTGAAGGGAATTCATAGACCGTGACCAGTCAAGCGACCTCGAACAATGAAGACCAGATTATTTGGAACTTCGATTTCGCCCTGTCCACCTTTTACGAGATCGACACCGGCGAGATCAAACATCTGCTCCCCAAGCGGCTGGTCCCCATGGAGGCGGCCCCGGGCGTCTCCCTGATCAATGTCTCCGCCTTCAACTTCAAGGAGGGGGCCCTCGGCACCCTCCCGGAATTCCAGGAGCTCATCCTCAGTGTCATCGTGGTGCCCGACCTGAGCCGGGGCGTGCCCAAGTTTGCCATGTTCATCATCTCCCTTAGCAGTACCAACCAAGCCCACCTCGAACATTGTGCCAGCTACTACAAGCTTCCCATATTTGGACAACTGTCACAGGTGGATATTCAGCGCGACGCCCACCAGGTAACCTATGCTGACGATGCCGGACCGATCTTGACGATGAAAAACATCCATCCCAATCCGGTCTTTACCCCGGATGAGCGTTACTTCCAGGCGTTTGTTGAAGAGAAAGGTGAGATTTTCATCGCTGATCTGGTGATCAAGGCCCATCTGTTCGAGCATCAAGTGGCCGGCGATACCGGGAGGCTGAATACCCATCCGCTCTTCCGGGGCATTGACCTGGATGGCGGCGCCCTCACCCCCTATCTGCAGATGCTCAGTCAGCCCGGCACGTTTGGACAACAGTTCTACGCCCGGCCCGAAAAGTTCGGCCAATGACCACTTAACGCAACCCCACCTTTCTGCGGGCGATGCTATCGATAAGGCCCGGCGCCAGGGGCCGGATGATGGCTCCCACCTTCCCCAGAAGCGTCATGATCTCCTCGCGCTTTCCTTTTTTGGCCACCTTGATGATGATGCGGGCAGCCTCCTCGGCGGTCATGGCCTTACCGTCATCGAAGGGATCTGACGCCGGGTGTTTGCCGTCCCCATTGAAGCCGTGCAGGCGGATGTCGGTCCGAACAAATTCGGGACAAACCAGGGTGATCTGAACGCCGGTCCCGACCAGCTCGGTGCGTAGCGACTCGAAAAACCCGTTGAGCGCGTGCTTGCTGGCGGCATAGCCGGAATGCAGCGGTGAGCCGGTCTTCGCTGCTATGCTGGAAACCACCACGATCTTGCCCTTGCTCGCCTTCAGGTGGGGCAGGGCGGCATGGGTCAGGTAGAGGGGCCCAAAATAGTTCACCGCCATCATGGTCTCGAAGAAGGCGAGATCGGTGACATCCTCGAAACGGGTCCACATTGATATGCCGGCGTTGGAAAAGAAGGCATCGATCCCGTCCCAGGCGTCCACGGCCTGGGCGATCAACTCCCGGCATTGAATCTGATCGCTCACATCGGTGGGGATCACCAGGGCCTGGCTACCCAGGGCCCGGCACGATTCAGCGACCGATTCCAGGGCCGGGACATTGCGGGCCGCCAACGCCAGCCGAGCGCCCTCCGCTGCCAGCTGCTTGGCCAAGGCCAGGCCGATGCCGCTGGAAGCCCCGGTCAGGATAATACGATGGTCTTTGAACGTCATGGTCACTCCCCTTTCGCGTGCCAATGATGGGCTTGAATCTGCCACGGATATTATGTAGAAACGAGCAGAAATTGGCTAGATTTAAACCATTGAAAGCTACCAACAATTTATTGTGGTTTTAGGGCCATCAAGGCTTGTCCTGAGCTCGGCGAAGGATGCTGCTGCTGAAGTGAAGGGGCGCGGTTTTCCATACCGCCGGATGGATATAATCGTTACCTTTAGGCAGGCATTTCAACCTGTTCAACCCGCCCTTGCACTGGGCGGCCAACCATAGGGTACGATCGTGAGCAGGATCGATTTCACCATCAACGGAGAGAAGCGCTGGCTCGATGTCGACCCCGGGATGCCCCTCCTGTGGGCTATACGGGATCATCTCGGCCTCACCGGCACAAAGTACAGCTGCGGCATGTCCCTCTGTGGTGCCTGCACCGTCCACATTGACGGCCAGGCGGTCAAGTCATGCGGCACCGATATAGGCGCTGTGCAGGGTAAATCCATTACTACCATTGAGGGGCTGGCGCAAAACGGCATCCTCCACAAGGTCCAGCAGGCTTGGCTCGATGAGGAGGTGGCCCAGTGCGGCTACTGCCAACCCGGCCAGATCATGACCGCTGCCGCCCTGCTTGCCACCAATCCCAGGCCAAGTAACAGCGATATCGATAAGGCCATGGATGGCGCCCTCTGCCGGTGTGGCACCTACCAGCGCATCCGTAAAGCTGTCCACCGAGCAGCTGGGGAGGTGTAACATGAACGACCACGCCACACTCTCCCGAAAGGAATTCCTCAACCTCTCGGCCAAATTCGGCGCAGGCCTGGTGATCGGCTTCCACCTGCCCCTCAAGCAGCTCATGGGCCAGGGAGATGCCCCGTTGGCCTTCGAACCCAACGTCTGGATCTCCATCAATCGTGACGGCACAACCAACATCGTCATGCACCGCTGCGAGATGGGTCAGAAGATCGTCACCACCCTTCCCATGATCGTCGCCGAAGAGCTCGATGCCGACTGGTCCATGGTCAGGGTCGTGCGGGCCAACTATGATCCCGCCTACGGCCCCCAAAATACAGGCGGCAGCGCCAGTATCCGTACCACCTACGACAAGCTTCGCAAAGCCGGCGCCGCAGCCCGCGAGATGCTCATTACCGCCGCCGCCCAAACCTGGAATGTCCCCCGCAGCCAGTGCCGCACCGAGAACGGCCAGGTTGTGCACAAGGGCAACGGTAAGTTGCTTTCCTATGGCGATCTTGTGACGACGGCATCGACACTCAACATTCCTGAAGACGTGCCACTGAAGAATCCGGCAGATTTCTCTATCATCGGCACCGACAACATACAGAGCAAGGACGGCCGCATCAAGGTCAACGGCCATATCCACTACGGCCTCGACTTCACGATGGAGGGCATGCTCACTTCGGTGATTGCCCGCTGCCCTGTCTTTGGCGGCCAGCCGAAGCGCTGGAACCAGAAGGCTGCCCTGGCTGTCTCAGGCGTTCGCCATGCGGTCCAGGTTTCGGCCGGCATTGCCGTTGTGGCTGATGATACCTGGTCCGCCCTCCAGGGGCGCAAAGCCCTCAATGTGGAATGGGACGAAGGACCTAACGCCGCCCTTTCCAGTGAGGAGATCAGCAGGCGCTTCCGCGAACAGGCCAACAGCAAAGGTGAGGTCCTCCGCGACGACGGCGATGTCTCTCGCGCTCTCAAGGAAACCCGCCGGACTGTAAAGGCCATCTATGAGCTGCCCTACGTCGATCATGCCCCCATGGAGCCCATGAACTGCAGTGCGCACGTCCACGATGGCATCTGCGAGGTGTGGGCCCCAACCCAGACCCCTGGTGATGCCCATGAGGTTGCTCGGGAGATCACGGGACTGCCCGGTGACAAGGTCAAGATCAACATCCTCTACATTGGCGGAGGCTTCGGCCGTCGCCTGCGAACTGATTTCGTTCGTGATGCCGTCGAAGTGGCCATAAAGGTCCCTGCCCCTGTCAAAGTCATGCGCACCCGTGGCGAAGACCTCCAGCACGGTTTCTACCGTCCCGCCTCCTACCACGTTCTGCGAGGGGGGATCGGCCGGAAGAAGAGTGCCGTCGCCTGGAGCCACCGCCTGGTTTACCCTGAAGACGCCTGGGTCACCGGCGGCGCGGCGGACATCAACTACGCCATCCCCAATGTCCATGTGGACCACCATCCCATGGATATTCCCGTCCCCGTAGGCGCATTCCGATCCGTGGCCCATACGGCAACCGGCTTCGTCAACGAGTCCTTCATTGACGAGCTGGCCCATACCGCAGGTGCTGATCCCTATCAGTTCCGCCGCAAGCTCATGGAGAGCGTAAATCCCCGCCTCACCGCCGTCATGGATGCGGTGGCGAAACACATCGGATGGGGCCAGGCGAGAACAGGCCGCGGTCAGGGTATCGCCGCCCACTACTCCTTCCACAGCTATGCCGCCACCGCCGCCGAGGTCTCCGTAGATAAGAGCGGCAGGTACACTATCCACCGCCTGGTCGCCGGTATCGACTGCGGCCGCATTATCAATCCCGACGGCATCCGCGCCCAGATGGAAGGAGGCGTCACACTGGCCCTTACCAAGGCCATCCACGGTGCCATCACCATCAGGAACGGCCGCGTGGAGCAGTCAAACTTCCACAACTACAAGCTCCTGGGTATCAACGAGATGCCCGAGGTTGAGGTGGTGCTGATCCCCAGCGACGAAGCCCCCACCGGTGTGGGCGAACCCGGCGTTCCCCCTACCGCCCCTGCTCTCACCAACGCCATCTTCGCTGTTTCGGGCGTGCGTATCAGGAGGCTACCTATCGGAAAGGTGGCTACTGAAGGGTAGTCTCTGCGGAGATATTTCGCTGGGAATGGGACCGTTCTACTGGTTGGTAGCTGGGGGTGCTATCTCGGTTGTCCGCACCTGTAGTTCGAACAACCAGGTGCGATCAAAGAATCCCCGCAAGATAGGTCTGATACCGGTGAAGTAGAACCATCACGGCACCGTTGAAATAATTCACCACATAACACATCATATCACCTGGATTTTAGTGAACCATACTGCTCCATCTCAATCGGGAATTTTGACGACCGGGGACAGTTGTTTGGGGCACAACTAAAGACATCTAAAGAGGGAAGGGTTCGATAGCCCCACCAGATTTTCCATGCTATAGTAGTAAGTTCTGCCTAGGCGGAGATGAGCCACATGATACAGGTCACTACCAACATAGCCATTAGCGAAAGCGAAATACGCGAGGAGTTTATCCGTTCATCAGGCCCTGGTGGTCAGAACGTCAATAAGGTGGCCTCCGCGGTCCAATTACGCTTTAGCGTATCCCAGTCGCCATCACTGTCGGAAGAGGTCAAGCAGCGGCTACTCAAACTTGCCGGGAGGCGTATCAATACTGAGGGCATTCTGATAATTGAGGCCAAGAGGCATCGTACTCAGTCCCAAAATAGAGATGATGCGATGGGTAGATTAATTGGTTTAATCAGGAGAGCGTCTGAGTCACCCAAGCCCAGAGTTAAAACTAGACCTACTAGAGCCTCCACGGAACGTCGCTTGGAGACCAAGCGTCAGCGTAGTAAGATCAAGAGGTGGAGAGGGGAGAAGCCGGAGGTTGAGTAGTGTAACTGTGGGCTTCAGGCACCATGGAATGTGAGCCTTAAGAAGAGAGGTTCCCAGGCACTAGGTTCTTTGGATTAATCCCATTTCAGATAAAGAAAATTTTCTGAAACTGCCCCTCAAATCAGCCTGAGCCCCTCTACCATCCTCAGAAGTGATTGATTAATCCGTATCCAGTTCCGTATCCGGTAATCGGTGCGGTCGTCTGCGGTTCTTTGCGGGAGTTAGGGAAGGTGGTCAGGTATCCCTTCCCGGTCTATGGGTGGGTTTCTCGACGGGAAAGGAGTTGAGCCTGGTCGGCGTAGCGCAGCGTAGCCGACTCCCTCTAGCGCTACTCCCCCAGCAGTTCCTCTACATTCTTCTGGAAAATGAGCTGATCGGGTGGTACGCCAACATAACGATAGCGAATGGTTCCCTTTCCATCAATCACGAACGTTGTTGGAATCGCAGTGTTGACTCCGTAAGCCCTTCGTATCCTAGCATCTGCCATCAGGCTTGGATAGTTCATCTTATACTCCTTGGCAAACGATCGTACTACTTCTGGGTCCTCGTCGGTTGAAATGCCAATCATGGAGAATCCTCGAGAAGCATATTGTGACTGAAGGGTGACAAAAATGGGTATCTCTTGGCGACAAGGCCCACACCAAGTGGCCCAGAAATCCACAATGAGAACCTTTCCTTTGAAGTCGGTTAGTCTGACCTCATTGCCATTCAGATCTTCTAATATAAAATTAGGAGCTCCTTGCCCCACAAGTTCTGATGTATCTATGGGACGACTTGGCGGGCGTCTGCGACCTAGTTGTCCAGATCGCTCGACGAGTTCAGTATCCTCAGGGGGTTTGAAGGTGAAGATCTCCTCAGAAAAGGATGGATTGATCGCGATACCAAGATGCTTTTCTTCAAGGTGCATTGTCATGTCTTGCATCATAGACCGCATCTCCTCTGGCATGCTCTCAGCTAAACCTGTTGTCCTCATCCTGAACATAGCTTTGCGTATCAAGAAGTCATCTTCTCCAATCCATAGGCGAACCCGGTATGTGCTATCGAGCTCGGTGGTGAGTTCAACGATTGTTGTGGGATGACCCTCTAGGTTCTCATGGCCAACCTCTTCAACTTCTTCGACGCCTCCCAGCAGTTCTCCAACCGCGTCTTCGCTCAACAGAATCTTGTGTACAGACATAAGAGCCGACAATCCAACCAGTGTTGGATCCTTTAAATCACCAAATGTTAATATCTCAGGTGCTTTCCTCTGCCTGTACTGTTTTTGTCTTCCTATATGATTGACTATCATCATTCCATCGCTGATGACTTCGGTTGGACCCAAAGAAGGATTCTTGGCCTTTATATGGATCAAGTTAGGTCGTTGGAAGGCGAAAACTATGGAGGTGCTTAGACGGGCGTCCAGACCGGGCCTGACCACGTGTTGCTCTGCAATCGTACTGTCGCGATAACCATGAAGCGAACTGTACATGGACAGCGATTTTTCCAACACCTTGGATTTCTTCAACAAGCTACCAAGTTTTGCCTTTCTAGATTCATAAGATAGATTTATCGTGACCCATACAATTTTTCCATGCGGCGGAGGAGTGAAAACTGATAAGGTCCTTTTGCCCAGTACAGCATCATATATATTTCCATACGATTTGGGATCAGGCTTTATCTCGGGTATTTGTTCAATAACATCCTGAATCAAATCGGTTTTTGGAAACTTCTTCCCATTTATTATTAATGACCCAGCAAAATGAGACTGCGGTCCAAATTCTGGTGGTACATATGGGCTATGCGTTAGGTAAAGCATGATATCTGACACGGCGTCATTATCAACATCTGTCCGGAAAGAAATGCCATAATTGTCGTAAATGTATCTAATACCGCCTGGTTTTTTTTCTGTTCTGTCTGGCTTTCCCAAGGCAGATTCGAGAATGCTTTTCGATGGAGACTCCGATATCTCAATGCGGTTGATGAAGAAGCTAACACTATTAATCACCAGCTGGGGGGCCTGATCGATTTCTGTGTTAAGAGGTGGAAGTTCATCGTAGGGGATAACTAGGGGGATTTCTACCCAGACTCCCAAAGAATAACTTCCTTGTTTTGCGGGTCGCCAAGAGGTTTTCCTGATGGCTTCTATGGCTGCTTCATCCAAGCCAGTATTGGGAAATCCCTGCACAACAACAGTCTCAGTCACGCTTCCTGTTGAATCAACGAACGCTTTAATAACTAATTTTCCCTCAATTCCTGACTCCCGAGCTTCTTCTGGATATACAAAATTGTTGTAAATAGCGGCATACCCGCCAATGAGTTGTGGCGGTTGCGATATCGTAAGTTGAGATTTGGGAGAAATTGCAGTGACAGTGGATATGGTGTAGTTTGAAACATCCGCATATTCCAAACTTCCTAGTGCTGGACCTCGGGGGGTCACCCCACCACCGAAAATGTACAATCTGTTTCCAATGAATTCGGCAGCAGCGTGACGCCGCCCGGTCATATTAGAAGACAATTGGGTAAACTCATTTGTCTCTGTGTTGAAGACTGCTAAAGATTGCAGGTTAGTATAAGAACCCGCCAACCAAATCTCCTTTCCTGATACAGCGGTTGCATGAGCTGATATCCCAATTGGCATTTCGCCTATGTGACGCCATGTAGCATCTTGGATATCATACGCGTCAATACGGGTTGAGACGGAGCCGTTATAACCTCCCAGAACATACAAAATACTATCAACAATTTCGCCACTTGTTTCTTTTGCTTCGGGCATATCTGGCAGTCTTGTCCATGTTTCTGTTGACACGTCGAATTCATAAAACCGGCTTGAGTAACCATCTGGGTTACTGCCACCAAATATGAATATCTTGTCATTCCAAGTTGCTGACCCGCCATACACAACTGGATAAGGATTTGTTGGGGTGTCGGTAATTCCACTAGAGGGGATGTCAATTATTTCAATGATATTGGTGGAAGAACCGTTGAGAATATAGATTTTGTTCTGGGATGAAACATACTCAGCAGAGCAATATCTCCTTGGCATTAGCCCGCTAACGAATTCAGTCCATGTGTCGTTGGTAGGATCATATCTTTCAATATTGGTTACGCGACCGGAGTTGCGAAAAGTGCCTCCACAGATAGCATAGATATAATTTCCGTCAGTAGCAGAAGCAGAACCATATCTGGCTACATTCATATCCGAAAGGGCAATCAAAGCAATGTCTTTTTGTTGTGGAGATATCGCATGCGGAACAGGTGCGCAAGCACCTAACAAAATCAATTCGCATAGCAATAGGACTAAAGCAGATTTAGTATTCATTTGGCGGATCTTCTAGACCTTTATCAACACCATAATACCTCACCGGAGTGAACCCCTAAAGCTGGACACTTCTTAGCGGAAGTTAATACATTGCCAGGAGGACCCAAAGGAAGTCATTTCATGGCAACGCGAAGAGGGTTCAGCCTAGGCGTAGCCTAGCCTCGACGTAACCGTCTACGGCGATTCCGGCGAGTCGCAAGGCATTCAAACGGCAGGTGCTGCTGGTGGTAGACGAAATCCAGACCGGCTTGGGCCGTACCGGTAAAATGTTTGCAATCGAACACTATGGCGTCCAACCGGATATCATGTGTCTGGGCAAGGCCCTGGGTGGTGGCATCCCTATCGGGGCGGCAATCTGGCGGGATAAATTCGGTCCTCTATCACCTGGTTCTCACGGTTCCACATTCGGTGGCAATCCCATCGCCTGCGCTGCCGGTCGGGCTGTCCTGCGGATACTCACTGAGGAGCGTCTCCCGGAACGTGCAGCCCGACTCGGCCGGATATTCATGGACCAGCTGCGCTCGCTGCAGCTGCCCATTATTCAGGAAGTGCGCGGTATGGGGCTGATGGTGGGGGTCGATCTGCGCTTGCCGGTGGGCCCAGTGATTAAAGCCCTGATGAACCAGCACATCCTGGCCACTTACGGCGGGAAAACGGTGCTCCGCCTGCTTCCGCCCCTGGTAATTCGGGAAGTGGATCTTTCGCAGGTGGTGGCGGCCATCACCCGGGTTCTGACGGATATCTCCGGGGAAATCGGCCATGCAGCCTGAGACAACCGGCGCCGGCCTGGGCACTGTCAACCCTGGGAACCAGTACCCTGAGATGGCCGCCACAGCATTGGGTGCAGCGGTCAGTGAAGACGCAATTGAGCTCCTGCACGCTCTGGTGTCCATTCCCAGTCCGTCGGGCAGAGAACAAGAAGCTACTGCTTTCCTGGTGGATTGGATGAGGAAACGGGGGGTCCGGTCGCATATTGATGCCGCCGGGAACGCCGTCGGTGAGCTGGGTGACGGGCCCCGCGAGATCCTGCTCCTGGGCCACATCGATACGGTGATGGGGCAGCCCCCGGTGGTCCGGGATGACCAATGGCTGCATGGCCGGGGCACAGTGGATGCCAAAGGTGCCCTATGCGCCTTTGCCGTAGCCCTGGCCCGCATCCATATCCCGAAGGGCTGGCGGGTGACGGTCGTGGGCGCCGTTGAAGAGGAGGCCACCACCAGCAAGGGGGCTCGACATCGGCTTTCGGTCGGGACCCGGCCGGACTTTTGTATCATTGGTGAACCCAGCGGCCCGGAGCGGATCACTATCGGCTACCAGGGGATCCTGAACCTGAGGTTAGATTTGAAGCTGCCGCTGGGGCACAGCGCCGGTGACGGACGATCTCCCGCGGAGGCCGCATTTGACATCTGGTCCGCTGTACTGGCATATTGCCGGGCTTTCAATCAACGGGGCGACCGGTCACACCGGCTGCGGCCGGCTCTGCTGGGGATAACCACCAAGGCCTGCGGCTGCCACGGGACCGCTCGGATGAATCTGGAATTCCGCCTCCCGCCGGGCCTGTTGCCGCTGGACTTGGCCAATGCCATGAAAGAACTGGTCGATACCTTTGGGGTGGGAGCGGAAACGCAGGTGCTGAACGGCGAGCTGGCTGTCAGGGTAAGCAAAAACTCCGTGCTGGTGCGGACCTTCGCCAGAGTGATCCGCCACCAGGGAGGTCGCTTCCGCTATGTAACCAAAACGGGGACCTCGGATATGAATGTGGTGGCCCCGGTGTGGGATTGCCCGCTGGCAGCCTATGGACCGGGTGATTCCCGTCTCGACCATACCCCGGAAGAAAAAGTGAGCTTGACGGAATATCTGCAATCCATCAGAGTGTTGACTTCCGTCCTGGATGAACTCCTGGGAGCAAACAGTGACGCATAGATCATGGCGCAGGAGACCGTGGGGAGGAAGGGATTAATGGTTCAGGTCCTGGATACTACTTTGCGGGAAGGCGAGCAGACCCCCGGGGTCTATTTTGATAGCCACGTGAAGCTGGCCATTGCTACGGCCCTGGAAAAAGTGGGGGTGGATATTATTGAGGCCGGCCATCCTAAAGTGGATCCCGATATCGCCCGGGCGACCGCGCTGGTAGCCGGCCGGATCTCCGGCGCCACCATTGCCGCCCATGCCCGCTCAATGGAAGCGGATGTGGACGCCGCCCTGGAATGCGGGGTTGGGTTCCTGGGCATCTTTTACTGTGTATCGGATCGCCGGCTGGTCCAGATCGGCCGGGATGATCTGAGCAGCGCCATCCGGCGCATCGCTGACACCATTGCCTATGCCAAACAGCGCCGGCCCGGCCTGATAATCCGCTACACGCCGGAGGATACGGTACGCTCACCCTTCGACAGCGTGGTGCGGGCTTCGATAGCGGCGGTTGAGGCGGGCGCGGAGGTGATCAGTGTGGCCGATACTACCGGTTTCATGATGCCCGGCACCGACCGCAGTCTGTACGATTACATCACCCGCTTTAAGGAGACCCTGGCCCGCAGCGGCCTTTTCCCCCGTATCGCGGTTCACTGCCACAACGACCGCGGGCTGGCCCTGGCCAACGCCCTGGACGGGGTTCGAGCGGGTGCCGAGATCATCGATGCCACCGTATTGGGGCTGGGGGAAAGGGCCGGGCTCGTGGATCTGGCTCAGCTGCTCCACGCCCTCCAGGTTGATTTGAAGTTGGGCAAACCCTGGAATCTGACGGCCTTGCAGGATTTATATGAGCTGGTCAGTCGGCACGCCGGTATGCCGGTACCGGTGCACCATCCGCTGATGGGCCGGAACGCTTTCACCCATTGTGCCGGCGTCCATACCCATGCCGTAACCCGCGATCCGGTTCATTACCAGAGCGTTGACCCGGCCGAATTGGGCCGCACTATTGGGGTGGCTCTGGATCACATGTCGGGGATGTCCAGCATCCGCTGGGCTCTGGACAAGCTGGAACTGGATGTCGACGAATCCACCCAGCGGCGGGTGCTCGAAGTGGTCAAAAGTATCGGCCGCAGAGGACGGACGGTTTCCCTGAGTGAGCTGCCCTATATTATCTCCCAGTGCAGTGAGCCCTCAAAGCAACCGCTACCAACTGGGCGCTGACCCTCTCTCAGATGTCCATGATCTTTTAAGGACGGCTGGAACTGGACCCCGCTGAAAGTGGGGGGATCCCGCCAGGCAGCGGCGGGAATTGGCGAGTCGTGCCGGGGAAAGACATAGGGGGGTGGCCGCAGTTCAGTGAACACTCTGGCTCCATAACCATAACCGGCCCCACGGAGCCTTTGGTGGGACAACCCCCTATGAAGTGTTGAGGTCTACCTTGACTTAACTTCTAATCAGTCCGGCAGGGTATCCAGGACTATATTCTTGGAAATGAGCCCTATTTTTCTTAGTATACGTTATCGGAATTGGAGCGCTTCTGCACCACTGCCGATTCTAAAATAGATTTCGCCCTTGCTATCAGGAGATCATGATGGTTAATCCGCGCGGCAATTCCAAGCAGCGGCCCCCCAACAGCGCAATGGATCGTTTGAAAAAGTATTTAATTGGCAGTGAAAAGTTGGTGCGCTCGCCAATCCGTACAGTGGTCTTTTTAGCCATATTGGCATTTCTGGTAGAATTATTGATCATGAACGTCCTTCATAGAGCTCCATGGATCAGTGCACCAACCACGGCATTGATTGATAGCTTCGCATTAGTATTACTGATGATCCCGGGCTTCTATTTCTTATTGTTCCGCCCCATGTTGGCTGGCATCGAAACCGAACAGGTCTTGGATGCAGCCCTGCGAGAGAGTGAGGAGCAATTCCGCGCTATCTATGAGCAATCCCCCATTGCTATTGAAATATACGATTCCGATGGTCAGCTGGTTGAGGCCAACCGGGCCTGTCTGGACTTGTTCGGCGTCGATCATGCTGCCGAGGTGAACGGGTTTAAGCTGTTTGAGGACCCCAATATATCAGAAGATGCCAAAAAGCAGCTCCAAAAGGGTAAAGCGGTTCAATACGAATCGGTATTCGATTTTGATTTGGTCAAAAAGTTGGCGTTGTACAAGACATCCAAGTCGGGGAAGTACTTTATTGATGCGCGGATCACTCCTTTGAGAGTCGAAAATGGCAAAAAAAATGGTGGCTACCTCGTTCATCTGCAAGACATCACCGAGCGGAAGCGGGCGGAGGAGGCGTTACGGGCAAGTGAAGAAAATTTTCGCAGCATATTTCACTCAACCCCGGAAAGTCTTCTGACGGTAGATAAAGAAATCGATGTATTGAATTCCAATAAGAAATTTGGCAAATTAATTCACCTCTATGCACCGCGATTAAATA
>SDBU01002187.1_pt1 | contig 26549 bp, 9 predicted proteins | sample 2277071 | NCBI WGS metagenome assembly SDBU01 (sample SAMN10397929, study PRJNA504765) | marine sediment metagenome | isolation source: marine sediment core GS08_GC12, 126 cmbsf | place: Arctic Ocean: Gakkel Ridge, Loki's castle | collected 2008 | reverse complement strand
CAAGAGTCCGCAGGTCTTTGGAATCAACCCTATAGTTCCCGTCCAAATCACCTACGAGTTGAGACTCGGCAACAGTCAAACCAGCCAAAAATGCTATAAGTACCAGTGCCAGCAACAAGGCCCTCACAAACTTCGGCATCTTTGTACTCCTTCCTCCCTCGTTACTGTTTGTTGTAGGCCAATTATCGCGGTTTGCTCTTTCTAAGCTTAATGGGCCTTAAAGTCGTTATTATCGATAACATTAGTAGTTTTAGTTATTATAGCATACTTAAAAGGCTAAATCAAGCCTTCTTTACCTAAACACAGAGAATCACATCACTTATCGGTCCAAAATCAAATACGAAATGCATCTGAATTGGTTTGTTTTGCATCGGATTTTTGATGTCCCTTCTGTATATGTTTTCAGTATATCACTTTGGATACAACGAAAATAAAAACTGTAATCCTGTTCAAAGATACTCGTAAAAACAAGTGTGATAAGTACTTATCCGTAATTCATAGCCTCTTTAAGCTGTAGGTCCAACACTCGGGCCCTGTGAACCTCTCAACGCCCGCTGTCCAATGGCATCAACAATGTACCTGCCAAAAAAACTCCTGTTTGACTCCACAGGTAGCCTGTATTAAAATGACAGCGTCTTAATTTTTTAATCCGCCTGGTGACAGGCAAAATGTAGGTATACAAAAAGTAATAAACTGTAATCAAAAATCGTATTGGCCGGTTAAAATCTGTAGGAAAGGAGAACACAATGGAGTGGCAATTATATCTTAAGTTAAGCACAATGATGTTCCTGGAGTATGCTATCTGGGGAGCGTGGGCGCCGGTGCTGGCGGCTCGCTTGTTGGGGCCCTTGAAGATGAGCGGCAAACAGACCGGATGGATCTACGCAACACTGCCCCTGGCTTGCATCATCTCACCATTGATTGCCGGCTGGCTTGCCGACCAATATGTGAGCACAGAGAAGTTACTTCTCATGACACATTTGATTGGGGCAATGTTGCTGTTTACTGCGGCCCGGAAGGACACCTTCAAAAGTCTCTTTGTCGTTATGCTTTTATTCTCGTTTTGCTTCGCCGCCTCGCTGCCGCTGGTTAACTCCCTGATGTTCCACCATTTGGCTGAAAACAAGCTTGATATCGGCAAACACTCTCCAAACATCTTTATCTGGGCCCCAATTGCGTGGGCACTGGTAGGCTATTTTCTGACGGGCTGGCGATGGAAATTCAAAACAGGGGAACAAGGCCGTGACTGCCTTTACCTTGCTGCCATCCTCTCAGTGGTTATGGCTGCAAGCTGCCTGTTTCTTCCAAACACTTCGCCGGCCAAATCAGGCGATATGCCAATTATCAAGGCACTATCAATGCTGGGCCAAGGCAATTTCCTCATCTTTATTATCATCTCAATGATTATTGCCGGCCTGATGCAGTTCTACTTCCTTGGCACCGCCCAGTTTATGCAGGACATGGGAATTTCTCCCAAGAACGTGCCTGCATCCATGGCCATCGCACAGGCAGTTCAGGCAATCGCCACATTCTTCGCTTTGGGCTACTTCCTGACAAACGTTGATTTCAAATGGACATTAACTGTAGGAGCATCGTGCTGGTTGTTGATGTATCTCATTTATATAAGATTAAAACCACGCTGGCTCATTGTCTGCTCACAGTCGCTGCATGGGCTCGCGTACGTTTTCTTCATCATTGCCGGCCAGGTTTTAGCTGAAACCATGGCGCCTGAGGATATTCGCAGCTCGATGCAGGCCCTGATCTTCACCGCTACGGTGGGCGTCGGCCTGTTCTTCGGTACACAGTTTGCCGGCATTGTCATGGATAAATACAGAAAAGAAGAAAAGTTCCAGTGGCGTCAGATTTTCATGGTACCGGCCGCGATAGCGCTCGCGAGCATTTTGGTCTTTGTATTGTTCTTCAAAAGTTAAGAGCAGTTGCCTGACGATACACTGTCACGAATGGACTGTACGTTTTAGTTTGTTGGCCGGTATAGAAGGTTTGCAGGCTGGTCTTTGAGACTGTGCTCTGGGGTCGCTAAGTCTGAGAACGTCAAATATAAGTAGCTCTTAACAAAAAGAAAGGAAGTGGATGATGAGAAAACTTTCGACGACATTAATTGCGTTCGCAGTATGCACCTTTTTTGTAGCATCGCTCGGCACAGCCCAGGCTGCAAAGATACGAGCCGGACACGTTATTCCCACTGATAAAGGACTCTCACAAAAAACGGTGCAGCGTTTGTATGAGCGTGGACAGCAGCAAACGTATCGAGGCAAAGACCTCGACACAATCGGGATGCCGATTGGCGGCATCGCTACGGGACAGCTCTACCTCCGCGGCGATGGAACACTTGCTGTCTGGCAAATCTTCAACCGCCACGTTTTCTCAGGGTATGGTCGGGACAATTACCGCACCTATAGACCTGATTCGCCTGTGGATTCAGGTTTCGCCGTGGTTGTAGAAAGCAATGGCAGAACTATTGCCAAACCATTGAATCGGGATTTTGGGAAAGTAGAATTCACCGGTGAATATCCCATTGGTATTGTTCGTTATAAGGAGAACAATTTTCCCGTGAAAGTAGAAATGGAGGCCTTTTCACCATTCATCCCGCTCAACGCAAAGGACTCGGCCCTTCCGGCAACCCTGTTCCACATCACTATTGAAAACACCTCCGATAGGGCGGTGGAAGCCGGCATTTTAGGTTGGCTCGAAAATGCTGTCCTAATTGATTCGGCAAAGGCCGTCATAGCCCAACGCCGTTCCCAAATCCTCACAGAGAAAAATCGATCGTTGATTGTCCACACCGCTGAGAAGGCTCCTCCGCCTGAAGGTGCCGAGACACCAAGGCCCAAAATCGTCCTGACTGATTTTGAAGCCCCCGACTACGGCGACTGGAAATCCACAGGAAAGGCCTTCGGAGCAGGACCTGCCCACGGCACACTGCCCGAACAAAATCCTGTCAGCGGCTTCCTCGGAAAGGGCATGGTGAACACATATCTCGACGGTGATGAGCCTCACGGCACACTGACCTCACCAACGTTCAACATCAACCGCAAGTTCATTAACTTCCTCATCGGAGGCGGCAATCATATCGGCCAGACCTGCATCAACCTGCTTATCGATGGCAAAGTCGTGCGAACCGCGGTCGGAAAGAGCAGTGAAAAGCTTGAATGGTATTTCTGGGATGTGGAAGAATTCCAGGGAAAGCGGGCCCAGATTCAGATAGTCGACAAAGCTTCCGGCGGATGGGGACATATCAACATTGACCAGATTGAGCTCTCCGACAAACCTGAAAAAGTCCCGGCCGGCCCCGTGGACAAACTTCCTGACTACGGTTCGCTGGTATTGGCCTTTGACGGCAAGGTCTGCTCACCTTCAGAGACCTCCAGTCTTCTTGCTTCTGTGAGTGATACGTGGGCAAAGAAACTACTATCGCAGAAGAACATTACTTTCGCTGTGACACAAAGAAAAAACACATGTATGGCCACTAACATTGTGAAGCTGGCCCCTCGTACCAGGCAGACATTCAAATTCGTCCTTGCCTGGTTCTTCCCGAACTACGAGCACGGTCACGAATATGCCAACCGCTTCAAAAACGCTTCTAACGTTGCACACTATGTCATCGACAACCAAAAACGTCTCGCAGGCGATACCCGTAACTGGCACAAAACTTTTTATGAGGACAGCACATTACCCCGTTGGCTGCTTTTCCGTCTTCATTCAACCGTATGTAACCTCTCGACCGGGACATGTCACTGGTGGAAGAGTGGTCGTTTCTGGGGATGGGAGGGCGTCGGCTGTTGTGCAGGCACCTGTACCCATGTATGGAATTACGCCCATGCTCTCGCTCGTCTCTTTCCCGAGCTGGAACGCAGTGCCAGAGAAATGCAGGACTTCGGCGAAGGCTTTGACAGCCAGAGCGGCCTGGTCGGCTTCCGTAGCAACCGCGCCTACGCTGCCGATGGGCAGTGCGGCACTGTACTCAAAGCCTACCGCGAACACATCATGTCTGCTGATAATACCTTCCTGAAGCGCAACTGGCCCAGCATCAAAAAAACGCTGGAGTTCTCAATCGTACGCGACGGCAATGGTGACGGCCTTATCGAGATTAGTCAGCACAACACCTTCGACATCAATTTCGAAGGAGCCAACACATTCGTCGGCTCGCTCTATCTTGCGGCCCTTCGTGCTGGCGAAGAAATGGCAAAGGATATGGGCGATGAAAAGTTTGCAAATCGCTGTCGCAAAATTTTCGAAAGTGGCAAACGTCTTACTGTCGAGCGTCTCTGGGACGGTGAATACTTCATACAGGAAGTCGACCTGAAAAAGCATCCGAAACACCAATATGAGAAAGGGTGCCTGTCCGACCAGCTCTTTGGCCAGGGCTGGGCACACCACACCGGGCTCGGCTACATCTACCCGCCGGAACAAGTCAAGAAAGCTCTTCAGTCTGTCTGGAAATACAACTGGACGCCTGACATCGGACCCTACAACGTCAATCACAAACCGGAACGATGGTTTGCAAGGCCCGGTGAGCCGGGCTTGTTTACCTGCACCTGGCCCAAAAGCCAATACATCGCAGGAGGTGTTCGCTACAAGAATGAGATCTGGACAGGGATTGAGTACCAGGTCGCCGGCCACATGGTCTGGGAAGATATGCTCGATGAAGCCCTTGCCATCTGCTACGGCATCGAGGATCGCTACCACCCGGCTAAGCATAATCCTTTCAACGAGGTTGAATGCGGTGACCACTACGCTCGGGCATTTGCCAGTTGGGGCGTCTATACAGCACTCGCCGGGTACGAGTACCACGGCCCAAAAGGTCATCTCGGCTTCGCACCAAGAATAACACCCGAAGATTTTCGCGCTGCCTTTACATGCGCCGAAGGGTGGGGGACATTCTCCCAAAAGCGAAACCGCAAAATACAACGCGAACAAATCGAGGTACGCTGGGGTAGCCTGAGACTTAAAACAATTGCCTTTGTCGTTCCTGAAAATTTCCGAAAGGTGAAAGTCTCCGTAACAGCGGCAGGCAGACCCGTGAAAATTGAATACAAGCTAAAGGATGGCCGCCTTGACATCACGCTAAAGAATGAGTTGGTCCTGTCCGAAGGCCGGACGCTGGAAGTGAGGATTAACCGGTAGGGCAGTCAAGGCGTCTGCTTCTCAAGTGTCTTATTTGCCTTGAGTATATCACGCATAGATGTTCGGGCCGTGTATTTCTTCGTCAAATTCTACTTTTGTTTTCCTCCAAAAATGGTATAAAAGGTGCTTCGGAGATTACATCAGGATACCGATAATGAATGTGCACAGACTGGTTGCGGTATTAATAGTAACAGGCCTGGCGTCAAACACGGCAAATGCAAGTCAGGCAAAAGAAAAAACAGCAAAATGGCCGCCTCATATCCAGGCCGTTTTTGATGCAACCAAGCCTCTCAAATTCGACAGGGGCGACCGGCTGCCGCTCTATCTCTGGAATGCTATGGACCCGGGCCCGCTCGATGACAAGGCAGTCGAAGAACTCGTGAGAAAGCTCGATGAACGAGATGTCGGCCTTATTAGCTCCTGGGACCCACGGAACCGCAGGGAAAGTCTAACTAAAGCTTTCACGATTGCAAAAGCCCAGAAAAAGTTGGGCCTGCGCGTAAATATCAACGCAACAGGATGCCTTTACTCATTTTTCAATGGGGACAAACGAACCGCCCACATAGATGAAGATGGCAAGCCGTTTTGGGACGACTCATTCGGCAAACACAATATGGGCTGTCCTTTCGCGCTTGACTTCCGCATCCCCTTAGTCCGCGAGCAGGTCGAATTTTTTGTGAAGGAATATCAGAGAGCCGGCCTGGATATTGACTTTATCTTTGTCGACTGGGAAATTGATGGTCCCATTGAATTCAACAAAGCACAAGCTGCCTCGAAACGATGCCGGCGTTGTCGCCGGAATATTAAGAAAATCGATGATTTTGAACAGTTTCAAAAAATCCTTCGCAAGCTCAGATGCCAATTACAGCGTCAGGTCTATGCTGAGCCGGTTACAATGAACTTTCCTAAAGCGCTCGTCGGCAACTACGGCGTTTATCCTCACAACGGCTTCCGCTATTGGTATGATTATTTCGAATACTACGTCGATGGACAACCCTATCAGCCGGACCAGCATGCAAAGTACCGGAAGTGGTACCACGAATTTCCTGAAACCGGTTATACGTTTGCCATGCCGGTAGTATACACATGGAGCAGGATTTATGATTGGTATGACTACGACGATACCGACTACCGATGGTTTTACAATATGCTACTGGTGGCAAGCAACGCGGGAGAAAATACCCCTGCTCAGATTCCAATAATCAGTTTTGTACACTGGCATACTGTCGGTTCCAGTTCTTCCGGCGGCAAGACAAAACAATTCAGCGAGGAAAAATATCAGGAACTGTTGTGGCACATGTTGTTAAGAGGAACAGATACGTTCTTTGTTTGGTGCGGGCGACAGGATGCGGCAAAGGAAATCCAGCTCGTTCATAAGGTATATACAGAGGCCCAACAATATGGCCGGTTCCTATCAAAAGGAATCCCAATTAACTTCAGTGTTCCCAACCAGCCCGGAACCATGATCTCCGGGTTGAAATTAGGGAACCGTGTTTTGGTCCGTCGAACGGATTTCAAAGAAAATGATTCCCCTGTTGAAATTACCGTAGATGATGTGAAAATCAAAGTCGCAGCCACACTCGGGCGATGTCAGATTATTTCGCTGCCCTAAAAGGAAAGGTGTATTATGAAAGACAAAATTCTATTTGTTATAGCTCTGTATATTTTCATTCCTGGCTCACCCGCACATTCTGCAGAAGAGTTAAGATTGACCGCGCTAAACAGTATGGAGCGGATAGGCCAGGATCAAAAGCCACAGGGACAAAGCAAAGTAGAGATTAAATCAGCCAAAAATGAAGTGGAGTCCTTCCAGGTAGTCGTTACCGCTTTAAAAGAAAACATTAAAGTAGTGAATGTGCAGATTTCCGACCTCATCGGAAAAAATGGGGCAAAAATCGGCAAGGACAATATTAAACTCTTCAGGGCCGAATACGTTCGCGTAAGAAGGTCTACTCGAAGAGCGGAGCTTGGCCCCGGTTTATATCCTGACCCTCTTGTCCCCTTCATAAATCCTCTGACAGGAAAACCGATTGAACCACACCGCCAGTTCAGTAAAAGATGGGGCGAACCTGTCACTACAGTAGGTCATGAAATGTATGCCGTGCCCTTCGAGCTCTTCAAGGGACAGAACCAGCCTTTATGGGTGGACGTTTACATTCCAAAAAATGTCCCGGCTGGAGTATATAATGGAAAATTTACCGTCACCGCGGCGGGCAATATTTCCGGCCAAATCCCTGTTACTTTAACGGTATGGGATTTCGCTCTCCCGGATGGCCCGACTCATCAAAACCACTTTGGCGGTTTCTACAACATTACACGATATTTCAATGTAAAGCGTAACTCAGAAGAATTCAAACAAATCGAAATACGCTACTGCCGGGCGATGGCTGACAATCGTATAAATCCTCCAATTCCGCATCGTCTCCTGCCCGAAGTCAAAAGTGACGGTTCCTTAAACATTATCCCAGAGAGACATAAGGCATTGAAAGAATTTATCGATAAGCTCCACGTGACCGATTTCGAGATTCCGAGAGCACCGTTCTTTTCGCTGCCCCGGTCAACATCAAACGACGATTACAAACAGATTCCGCCAGCCGCCGCAGAAAAAGCCAAACGGTACTACCGCCAATTTTACGACTATCTCAAGAAAAACGGCTGGGAGAAACGCGCATATATATACATGCTGGATGAGCCGAACCTTCGGGAAAACTATGAACAGGTCCTCGTCCTTGGCCGGCTTGTCCACGAAGCGGTCCCCGAATTGAAATGTCTCGTCGTCGAACAGACCTACCTACAGGAACCATCCTGGCCCGACATCGATCCGGCCGTGGATATATGGTGTCCCCTGTGGAGCTTTATCGATGAAAAGACAATCAACGAAAAAATCGCGCATGGGGACCAAGTCTGGTCTTATACCGCTCTGGTTCAAAGGGCACCTCGATACCATCCGGAATACAAAAAAGTCAAAGGCCTTGACCCGCCATACTGGCATATTGACAGACCATTAACAGTTTACCGTGTTCCAACGTGGATTAACCGGCGATATAATATTATAGGCCTGTTATACTGGACGACAATTACCACAGTCATAGAACCATGGTTGAACCCGGCATTCTCACATTACGGCATACACTTCAATGGCGGCGGTTTCTTATTTTACCCCGGAACACCATGCGGCATCGATGGCCCCATTTGCAGTATCCGTGTAAAGAATCTCCGCGATGGTATGGAAGACTATGAATATTTTGCTATCCTTGAAAAGCTGGCGGGTAAAGACTCTGTTGAAAAAATTGTGAATACCGTCGCGCCGAACTGGTGGTCTTTCTCAAAAGAACCCGGCAAATTCCTCGCCGCCCGTGAAAAGCTGGCTGAGGAAATCGTGAAACGAAAATAAGAAGGCAAAAACTAATTTATATAGACTTTCCGGATATATTTAGTAAGGAGAATTTCTATGTACCGAAATGCCCTTTACAAAAAAACGCTAATGCTAAGCTGTATATTGTTCTTATGTTTGCTCGGTAACATTTGTACAAGTGCCCCTGGAAACTTTCAAGGCCCGTTGCGCGTCCACCCGGACAATCCACGCTATTTTACCGACGGCAGTGGTCATGTAATCTATTTGACCGGCTCACACACATGGGCAAATCTCGTCGACATCGGCCCGAAAGACCCGCCTCCGAAATTCGACTTTACCGCCTGTCTGGATTGGATGCAGAAATTAAATCATAACTTCATACGCCTCTGGACCTGGGAGCCGGTAACCTGGAACACTAAGGCAAACAGGGAAAACAAGCTCCACACAGCCGCTCCCCAGCCCTGGGCCCGGACTGGCCCCGGAAAGGCCACAGACGGCAAACCAAAGTTCGACCTCAAAAAGTACAATTCAACCTATTTCGACCGACTGCGCCAACGAGTATCAGCCGCCAGTGACCGTGGGATTTACGTATCGGTGATGCTCTTTGAAGGATGGGCCATGCAGTTCTCCGTCGGAGCCTGGGAAGGACATCCCTTCAATCCAAAGAACAACATCAACGGTATTGATGGAGACAAAAACAAAGACGGTAAAGGGCTCGAAATCCACACGCTAACTAATCCGGCTGTTACTGCTCTGCAGGAAGCATACATTCGGAAAGTAATCGACACAGTCAACAAATTCGACAACGTGCTATATGAGATATCGAACGAGAATCACCCACCCTCGACAAAATGGCAGTACCACATGATTCGCTACATAAAAAGATACGAGAAGAATAAACCTAAACAGCATCCGGTCGGAATGACATTCCAGTACCGCGCCGGAAAAAATGAGACCTTGTTCAAAAGTCCCGCCGATTGGATTTCACCAAACAACGAGGGCGGCTACCGCGACAATCCACCGGCCGCCGATGGTCGAAAAGTCATTCTAAACGACACCGACCACCTCTGGGGAATCGGCGGAAATCAGGCATGGGTATGGAAGAGCTTTCTCAGGGGACACAATCCAATCTTCATGGACCCTTACGATGGCGTAGTCCTCGGAAATCGTTTTGACTCGAAGTGGGACCCCATCCGCCAAAGCATGGGCTACACACGCCGCTACGCCCGGAAAATGAATCTGACCGCAATGAGGCCGCGAAATAATCTGGCATCAACAAAATATTGCCTCGCAAATCCTGGCCTGGAGTACTTAGTATACAACCCTGCGCAGGATAATCCTTCTATAACGGTAAACCTCAAAGCCGGCACATATAAATACGAATGGTTCAATCCTGATAATGGCAAGATCGTCTCCACAGGTACAATAAAGGCAGCCGGTGGAGAGAAGAAATTCGTGGCACCTTTCAAGGGTGATGCCGTTCTCTACCTTAAAGCGAAACAAAGTACTGGGCGAAATAAATAGTAGGTCAATCAGAAAAAGGAGGAAACAGTATGCCTGTACGAAAAGCAATGACTCGACGTGATTTTTTGATGGCGGCAGCGGTGGCGGCGGCAGGCGCCAAGTTTGCTCTGAAAAGTATGCCGGCCTTTGCTCAGGATAAGGGCGAGCGGCCAAAGCAGGCCCGCGACGTCGCCGTGCTCAATCCACAGAATCGTGTTCCCATGAGCTTTATCATCGATGACTCGACCTGCCTCGTGAACATGGCACACTTTGGCATCCCGCATTTCGCCGAGGCCTGGCCCGACAGATACAAGCAGGATTGGCGCAGCCTGCCTCGTGAGATACCGGATGCCTTCGTCCGCAAATTCGGCGAATGGTGCCGCGAACACAAGGTCAAGGGCAAATATACCATCGTCCCGTATCCCGCCTGCGTCGGCTGGATGGACCGTGTTCTACCCGGCTGGTCGAAGAAGGAACTTGACGACAGCCTCAAGCTCGTCCGCGAGTTCATGATGCCGGATTGGGACATCCACCCGGAGATGGTCACCCACACCTGGGTTATCAACACAAAGACCGGCCGACCTTACCCGCAAAGGACCGGCTACTACATAGAGAACGCCGGCTGGAGCCAGGACAAGTCCGCCGACGAACTGGCAGACTATATGGCCTACGCCCTGCGAATCCTCAAGAACGTCGGCCTCGACTGCGAGGGCATCACCACACCCGGCGGTTTTGGCAACCAGAATCGCAACAACCTTGCCAAAGCCACCCTCGAATCATGCCGCGACGTATTCAAAGCCGAAATCCCCCACTACTTCCGCCATCTATTTACAGACGACCGCAGTGTCGCCCCGCGCGTCGAGTACGCCTCCGGCCTGACTGGCCCCAATCCAAAATGCGTTGTTTCCATCATCGGCTGCACAGGCGACTGGTTCGGCGGCTGGGACGGCCTGAAACCCGGCTCGGTCGACAAATTCATCACCAAAGACCTCAAAGCAGGCCGATTGCCACAGGTCATCGACAAGGGCGAACCGGCCATACTCGTCTGTCATTGGCCCGGCATCTACTTTAACGGCCAAGAATTAGGATTCAACATCTTCAAAGAAGTCGTCCGTCGGATTCACTCTCGGTACGACAATTTACTCTGGATGAAACTGAGTGAAATCGCCCGCTATTGGGCCGCAAAGGAACTGACGCAAATCGAAAAGCAGGGCACCCGTATAACATTCAACGCCCCGTTCGCCACAACGCGATTTACGGTGCGAATCAAGACCAATTCGCAAAAAGCACCCCAGCTTGTTGTCGATGGAAAACCCGTTCAATTGCGAAAAGTTCAAAAACCACTGCAACTCGAAACCGGAACCTGGCACACCGATGCCCAGAATGTAATCGTCTGCTTCGACCTGCCAAAAGGTAAATCAACGCTGGATGTGTGAAGAGCGAGCCTGCTATGGACACATTAATAGATGCTCTCTTCAGGATAGAGAGCAAGATTATGAACCAGCGCCGTCGTAAGCGCGTTTAACCTCATCAGCTATAATTTTTAGGCCTGCTGAAACGATTTCTTCATCCTGTGCGTAATTTATCCGTATACATTCGTGTTTATGCTGCAACTCGCCTCAGCTATCTTCATTACCAAATTTGGATACGTTCACCATTCCGATTACTTAAGCCAAAACTACGCAACCCTATTCCAATTATCTGCCCACACATTGTATATCCTCAACAATACGGGAACAACCTAATTAAGAGTTGGTTGCTGATTTCAGCTCCTCGGTTTTATTAAATTTTCTATTGAATTTATCTTGGGCAGCCAAGCCCGGTCGAACAGATAGACGTTGTAAACTTTACGGACTTACGTTACTTTATTTTTGCCACAGTGCCTTGCCATCAATGCTGCTCTGTTCGTGCCAGCCAGAGAATTTCAACACGGTCGGATGGGTATTTTCTCAGATAACCTGCCTGCCGCAATGGCCTCAAATAATTTTTTTTTATTATTCTGCATCCCCCCAACGTGTCATTAAGCATACATACTCGCTGGTACTCTGGAACCTGTGTCCGATAATAGCGTCCGTAACATTTGCGCTTATTATATCACGTGTGATCTTTAGCCAAAACAGACCTCAAAAAACCCAGATATCAGTACAGATAACCCAAAAAAAAAGTAAAAAAAAGATTTTTTTTTACTTTACTTCTGCCTTACTTCTTGTTATCATAAAACTTTAATAAAAGCTCCTGCGAGGAGAGTCGGAGAGCTTTTCAATACTGTTCGAAATGGATTTCACTGAGAGAGAACTGTCTTTTTTGGATTTTGATGATAGAACCGTGTTGTATTATCTTAGCCATTTCTAAAATCACATGTGCTAATTAGGATTATTTTTTTAAGGAGAATAAACAATGGGTAGCGCTAAAAGAATGACGTGGTTTCTTGTTGCTTTTCTGTTATGGACCGGACTATTTTTTGTTTCAGCTCAAGCAACCCGGGAGAGATTAGATCCGGATGCACGAAAAATTCAGCAAATGCAAGAAGAGGCTGAGAGGGCCAAACGAGAAGCGGCTCAAGAAGCCAGACGAAAAGCTGTCGAAAAAGCTAAAGCTAAACTCGAAGAGAAAATTGCGGAAATCAATTTACCCGATGACACAACCACACGCTTCACTGTAAAGGAGTTACGCATCAACGGCAATTCCCTGATATCAACTGATGAATTGTTCGATAAGATGCCTCTGATTTTTAACGCCTCGGATAAACCGTTGGAACAGGCCCAGAGTAATCTTCTTTACGACTTCAGGGTGCTACACGACATAATCCTGGAACCGGGCCAGCCGCGACAGGTGTCGGCAAGAACGGTTCAAGGTCTCACCCAGTATATCTTATCCGTCTACCAGGAGAAGAATTATGCCGGCATTTATGTATATGTGCCAAGCGAAGCACTCAGGGAAGGCCAAAGGTTGCTTAATGAAGTTTTGCCTGTTACAGTCCTTGAGGCAAAGATAACGGATGTAACGGTAAAAACATACGACCCCAACCAGAACCAAACAGAGAAAGGCTATCTGCTCAGTTCCGCTGTTTTGGATTGGTCACCGGTAAAGGTCGGCCAAGTTGCCAATCAGAAAGAGCTGGACGATTTTGTCAACCTCTTGAACCTCAACCCCGACAGATATGTCTCGGCGGTTGTAACAAAGGGTGTCGAAGAAAAATCACTCGCCGTGGCATACGACATTTATGAAGCAAACCCATGGCACTTTTTCGTCCAGGCGGACAACTCCGGTACTGAGGACAGGCAGTGGAATCCGAGAATTGGTGTTATTAATACCAATCTCTTCGGCGTAGACGACATATTTACCACCATTTATCAGGCCCCATGGGAGTCAGATATAGGCGAAAATTATTCACTATTTGGCAGTTATGATATTCCAATATTAGGACCTCGGCTGCGTCTCAACGTTTACGGCGGCCACAGCGAGTTTGATTTAAGCCCCGAGACCGGCATATTTAACTTTCTCGGTCGAGGTACATTCTATGGCGGCCTCTTGCGTTACAACCTCTTACAAACCGACGGCTGGTTCTTTGATATTAAGGGTGGTGTCGAGCATACAAGAAGTAAAGTCACTCCTTCGTTGTTCCCAGAATATTTAGGGACCGATATTAAGTTTTGGATGTGGGGATATGGCGCTGAGCTGCATCGCTCAGATGATATGACAAATACATCCCTTGCGTTTGACATCTATCAGAGCTGGGGCGGCGAATCCAGTGGCGACGAGTTCAATCTGGCACGGACAAGCACGCCGGGCACAATAGATTCTATTTTCACTATTAACACGGCAACTGCTGCTCACAGCCTGTATCTGGAAGAAGAAAAGATAACCCGCCTCAGCGGTAGTTTCCGCTGGATAACCTCTGACGAGAGATTGGTACCCGCCAAAATGACCTCTTTCGGGGGAATGTACAGTGTCAGAGGCTATGATGAGTATGAACATGTTGCCGATGGGGGGATACTGGCATCGGTTCAATATGAGCTGGACCTTGTAAAACTTGAAGAGTCGCAGCAATCTCAAGAAACTGAGGAAGTCCGGTTAAATGCTGAAAAGCCGTTTCTTAGAAAACTGGCTCCATTGGTCTTCTTTGACTATGGAAGGGCCAAGATAAAAGACCCAATCGGAACCGAAAAGGAATATGAAGAGCTCATGTCCGTAGGTGTCGGTTTTATTGTGGAGCTCGGTGATAATTTCAGGGGGGCCTTATATTACGGCTATCCTCTTGCGGATACTGATAGCACCAGGATAGGTAAAGGCAGAATAAATGCTGGTGCGATGTACCAGTTTTGATATACAAAAAGATTTTGCCTGACGGTTTTGTCAGGTAAGGATATACAGTATCAATGTATGAAAGGAGCTTAAATAATGGTAATTTTAATTATTAGAAAGGGGAAAAGTGATGGCAAACATTAGAAGAATTTCAAAAAAGTATTATCTTAGGCAGATTGTGGCGTGCTTTATGGTCTATTTGATGTTGTTCGGTTTGCCGGCACAGGTTGTGCTGGCTGTCAATCCACCGGCTACAAATGCGCTTCCATCTGGTGGTACGGTTCCGGTTGGTTATGGCTCCGCCAATTTTACCTACAACCCCGGTAACAATCTGACCATTGGAAGCCTTGCGACACAGACTGTCATCAATTGGGACAATTTTGACATCGGTAGCCTGTCAACGGTTAACTTCAGTGACTTTGCAAACTATGCTGTACTAAACAGAGTTACAGGCAATACCGGGCCAACCGGTATTTACGGTGGCCTGTCTGCCAACGGCACCATTTTTGTCATAAACACACGCGGCATTGTCTTTGGACCTACCTCTTATATTCAGGCCAAAAACTTCGTAGCATCAGGCATCGATATCAAAAACGACGCCTTCATGAATAGTATTTATCAATTTGAGACAAATGTTGAAAATCCTTATGGGAATGTAATTGGCGATGTTACAAATGAAGGTATAGGTATAGGTAAAGGAATCCTCGCTGAGAACGTAGCTCTTATCGGCAAAAATGTTGCCAACAAAGGTGTCATAACAACAGCTTCGAATGGGGTCGTCGTAATGGCCGCCGGCGAAAGTGTGTACCTTAGCGAGATTGGCAGCAATGTCGTTGTTAATGTCGCGATGACTAATCCAGCCGATCACGTAGTTGATAACGGCGGAGATGTAGGCGGGGGTCCGGGCACAGGCCCAGGTACAATCACTGCAACAGACGGAAAGGTAATTCTTGCCGCCGGCGATATCTATTCGGCAGCCATCTCGGGCATCGAGTCCCTGGCGGCTGAAGCGAAAAAAGATATCACGTTGAAAGGAACCATAACTACTACGACAGGCGATGTAACGCTTGTTGCTGATGGCGATGTTGACATAGATTTAGGCGTTAACAGCGGAGGCAATTTTACCTCCAGCGGCGTTAATTTTGATAATACCGGCGGGGACATCATTACCGGCGGTGGGGACCTTGCCATTAACCATACGGGCACGGTAACCCTCGGTGCGGACCTGGATTCGGGTGGCGGCTCGATGTCCGGTACTTCGACTTCGATTAGCGTTGCCTCCAACGCTGCAGAAATACAGGACGCCATCGACATTGCCGCAACCGACGCAACGGTTAGCGTTTCTGGAGCTATTACCAATACGTACAATGAAGACCTGACGATTACTACGGACGGCCTGGAGTTGACATCCGCCACCGGCAATGCCGCCGATGTGACCATCAAGGGCGAGGCTATTTCCTCTGGCTCATTTCCGCTGGCTGTCCCGAATATCGAAATCCTGGCCAATAATGTGGAGATTCATGATCTGACCATTGAAAGTCCGGATGTCGATAATGGCGAGTATTCCAGCGGGATTGTCCTCAATGGAACGGGTATCCAAATACACGACAATAAATTCGTTTCCAAATCAATCAACGACACGGGAACTGATGACGGCTTCAGCATTGTCATCCAGACCTATCGTGACAACGTGCTGGGCTTTAATAGTGACATCTCCGGATTAGAAATTAAAGGAAACACCTTCGAGGGCACTCCGGGCGGTGGTTATGTGGGCGCGTTCATCAATCATACCCTTACCGGCTCGGGCACGGTCACCGTTGGAGGACCTAACCCAGGCGATGAAAATGTTTTCACAGGTAACGTGGTCCAAGGCGTGGTCACTGAGCGTTCAAACACGACCATCCAGAACAATAACATTTCGACGGATTTATCCAGCAACAGCTACGGCATAATTGCAATGGATTGGGGCCCTCTTGGTGACAAAGTTGACCCACGCGCACTGGATAATGTGAACATTACAGGTAATACAATCAGCGACTTTGTGTCCGGTTACGGTATGATAATAGGAACCTCAGGCCAGACCCTGACCAACATCAGTGTTACTGATAACACAGTGCAGAACAACGATGTTGGCGTTTGGGTTCGCGCGTCTGCTGGTGGAGTTCTTGTAAATAACAACGCGATAATCGGCAACACCACTTATGGTGTGAAAAATACCAACACAGGCGTTGACCTCGATGCTACGGCCAACTGGTGGGGTGCTGCGGACGGCCCCAAGGAGGCAGGCCCGGGTACTGGCGATGCCGTAAGCGACGATGTTGATTACAGCCCCTGGTGGGGTGGTAACTACGTAGGCGACCCACACAGCTCGTCCTGGACTTTTTGGACCAACGATTCTATCCAGGCTGCCATCGATATGGCAAGCTCAGGCGATAGAGTCAACGTCGTAGCGGACAGTTACCCTGGGAATGTGAATGTCAACAAGCAGCTTGACGGCCTCTACTTCATGGGAGACGGAACCGTAGTTTCGGAAATTGAGGATACCCTGACATTGCTCAATAATGACAACTGGGATGGAGGTGTTCTTGGTATTTATACGGAAAGTACAGGAGCGGACTTCGATCTTATCCTAAATACTGTAACCGATACAGGTGAACATAGTCTCACGTTAGATACCGGAACCGGATGGACTAAACTGTGGGAGAATGTTACGGTCAATGGGGACCTCACACTTATGAGCGACACACGGGTTCTTGCCGATAAGACATTGTATGCCGGCGAGGACGTAATTTTGACTGCTGGCAAGAGAATTCTGGGCCTTGGAGCTTTGACCATTATGGCAGATGATGGGGACATCATGTTAGGCGTTGGTGACCCACTTGACCCTGAGACAGGCTCCGGTGGCGGTCTTTCAGCATTCGGACATCTGAGCCTGGATGCTGGAGATTCGATTTATGCCCATGGCGAACTTGCCACGGCCGGTGGGAATATTGACCTTTACTCATCGAATAATACGACACATCTGTATGGTAATGTAACTGCTGATGTTACCGACCCACTCAGCGATATTATCATTCATAACAGAAGTGAAGTTGCCGATGGTGTGACTCTCACGGCTGGCGACGATGTAACAATTCTGGAGCTGATGGAGGCGCAAGGCGACCTGACAATTGTGGCCACTGGCGGAGTAATAGAGGCCGCAGATGTCTTTATGACCGTTGATGACAGCCTTCTAACACTTACTCAGAATGACGGCCTGGACATGGAGCAAGCATTCGATGACGTTATCAACAGTACTAACACAAACCTTTTTGCAACAAGTACCGCTGGTTCGGTCACTTCGTCAAAAGCGGATAGATGGCAGACCATAAAAGCAGTTGCTCATACATTTATCAGTCTTAATGACAGCGACACCGGCGGTAACATAACAACGAAAGCTCTGACTGCCGGAACCGATATTCTGATAACTTCGGATCTCGGCAAAGTGTATGCCAACGGCCTCATAACCGCAGGGCAGGACGTGAAAATTACTGCGAAGAACGAGGGGCCTGATGGCTCAGAGAATGCGATATTCCTGCAAACATACACCGATGACGAAGTTGAATTTCCCATTAGCATTGTGGCGGGCAGGGATATCTGGCTTAACAACAATACGTTGGCAAACGACGGCGTGAGCCTCTATGCCGGTCAGGATGTAAGGCTCGGATGGCAGGGCGACCAAGACCCCTGGGACCCGGATAATGGTCATTATGACCCCAAGACCCTCACCGGAGCCGGAGCCCTGACGGTTGAAGCAGACCGCCACATAACCCTCGGCGGAGATGTTGTGGCTGCGGCCACTGTCCCGGGCAATTTGATTCTTAAGGCGGATGCGGACAATCCGGTTGATCCTACTGGCACAATGCACGCGATGGGCACCATTAGTACTGTGGAAGCCGGTAACGTGAGTATTTATGGGTCAGAGCTTGTGGACCTCGATGGTATAGATGAGATTAGCGGCGATTCCGTTACCGTTGCCAACGGTGGTTTGGACATACACGGTCCGGTTGACGCTGAAGGTCATTTGAGGACTTGGGGTGGTCCGATTCTTATCGACGGCGTTGCCAACCTGGCCGGTGATGTCATATCCTTGGGCAGCGGTATAATATTTGAAGATGATGTTATCGCTGATGCTGAAGACGACCCGGACACTGTTGGCGTTGACGAGGGCGAGCAGACCTTCGACGCCGGCTCGGGAGAACTTTGGGCCAAGGCCACTATCACTAAGATTCTTGGCAGCGACCTTACGCTTGAGGGTGACGTTGTTAACCTGGACGGTGAGGTCGATATTCAGACCGGCAGTCTCACCATTAACGCTGATACAAAGGCCTCCCTGAATGCCAATATAACTACGCTGAAGAATCAGACCTACAACGCTGTCGTTGAGCTCACTAACAATGTCATAGCCGAATCCACCGACAGCGGCAACATCGACTTCCAGTATACTGTCGATGGTATTGCCGATGGTGGTCAAGGCCTGATTGTTAATACCGCCGGCGTTACCACGTTCCAGGGCGCAATCGGGGGCTCATATCCTCTTGCGTCGCTGGTAACTGACGCAGCCGGCCATACGGTAATAAATTCCGGGACTATTAATCTTAATGGTGCCTCGGCACTGTTTGGTGACCCGGTACTGTTGACGAATGACCTGACCATCAATGAGGCTGGTGCAGGCAACATAGAGTTTGCCGATACGGTTGACAGCGCAGTCAGCAGCAACTACGGGCTGTTGGTAAACAGCAGCGCTGGTGCGACGATATTTGGAGGCGCTGTTGGTTCCGGCTCTTTGACCGGCTCGGAACCCACCGGTTTAAGTTATGTGCACACGAATGCTGCCGGTACTACTCAGATTAACGGCGGCGAGGTTACGACCACAGTTTATCAGTATTATGGCGACCCGGTGACCCTTGGTGCAAGTACTATCCTGAATGGCCCCATCGTGCGGTTTTACAACACATTAAACAGTGATGCCATTCCCACTCCCAGAACTCTTTTGGTTAATTCCAATAATGTGACGCTCTTCGATAAAACAGTTGGTGGTATAGCTCCTCTGGCCTCCCTCGAAACCGATGCTCCAGGTATTACTCAGATATACGGTGGCTTGGTTACGACCACCGGGGCTCAGACTTATTGGGACCCGGTGACCCTTGGTGCAGATACTATCCTGAACGGCACGAATGTGACATTTGCAAATACGTTGAACAGTGATTCGGTTACTGACAGGTCTCTTCGGGTTAACGACGACGGCGTGACTACCTTTGGTGACGTGGTTGGCGGTGATAACGAATTGAGACATCTTGAGACTGACTCAGCCGGTCGTACGGAAATTGGTGCTGTGACTATTAATCTTAAGGGTACTTCGGCACTGTTCAATGACCCGGTACTGTTGACGGATGACCTGACCATCAATGAGTATGGTGTAGGCAGTGCAGGCAACATAGAGTTTGCCAGCACGGTTGACAGCGAAGACAGCCACAACTACTGGCTGGTGGTAAACAGCGCTGGTGCGACGATATTTGGCGACGCCGTTGGTTCCGGCTCTTTGGCCGGCTCGGACGGCGATGGTTTAGGTAGTGTGACCACGGATTCTGCCGGCAGTACAGAGATTAATGGTGGTTTAGTTACGACTACAGGGGCTCAGACATATTGGGACCCGGTGAGGCTTGGTGCAGATACTACCCTGAACGGCACCAACGTGAAATTCGACAAGACTTTGAACAGCGATTCGGGCAACAAACGGTCGCTTCTGGTTAATGCCAGCGGCGTGACCACCTTTAACGGTAAGGTTGGCTACTTCGACAGATTGTCACGTCTTGAAACCGACGCTGACGTTGGAGGTACAGACAGGACGGAGATTGGTGCTGGTATGATTCAACTTGATGGTGCTTCGGCGAAGTTTGGTGACCCGGTGCTGTTGACGGATAACCTGGCGATCTATGAGTATGGTGGAGGCGACATAGAGTTTGCCGACACGGTTGACAGCGAAGATGGCCACAACTACGGGCTGTGGGTGTACAACAGTGGCGCGACGATATTTAATGGCGCTGTTGGCAGCGATGCTCTGGATTCGCTGTCCCAAGACACTGGTTTAGATTTTGTGTGGACGAATGATGACGGCACTACTCAGATCAACGGTGGCGAGGTTACGACCACGGGCGACCAGACTTATCGCGACCCGGTGACCCTTGGTGCAGATACGACCCTGAACGGCACGAATGTTAATTTTGTAAATACGTTGGACAGTGATTCAGGTAATAAGCGGTCTCTTCTGGTTAACGCCAGCGGATGGACCACGTTTAAAGATGTGGTTGGCGGCATCGACAGATTGTCACGTCTTGAAACTGACGCAGGAGGCCAAACGGAGATTGGTGCTGGTTATATTTATCTTGATGGTGCTTCGGCAAAGTTCGGAGACCCGGTGCTGTTGACGGATAACCTGCTAATCGATGAGGATGGCGCAGGCGACATAGAGTTTGCCGGCACGGTTGACAGCAAGGTCGGCTACAACTACGGGCTGGGGGTGGAAAGCGGCGCTGGTGCGACGATCTTTAATGGCGCCGTTGGCAGCGATGCTCTGGGTGGGCTGTCCCAAAACACTGGTTTAGGTTTTGTGTGGACGAATGATAAGGGCAGTACTCAGATTAACGGTGGTTTGGTTACGACCACGGGCAAACAGACTTATTGGAACCCGGTGACCCTTGGTGCAGATACGACCCTGAACGGAACGGACGTGAAATTCGACAAGACTTTGAACAGTGATTCAGGTTATAAGCGGTCTCTTCTGGTTAACGCCAGCGGCGTGACCACGTTTAACGGTGTGGTTGGCGGCGACGACAGATTGTCACGTCTTGAAACCGACGCTGACGTTGGAGGTACAGACAGGACAGAGATTGGTGCTGGGACTATTAAGCTTGATGGTGCTTCGGCAAAGTTCGGTGACCCGGTACTGTTGACGAATGGCCTGTACATCTATGAGTATGGTGCAGGCGCCGTAGAGTTTGCCGACACGGTTGACAGCGCAGAGGGCAGCAACTACCAGCTGGCGGTGATCAGCAGCGGCGGTGGTGCGACGATATTTAATGGCGCTGTTGGCAGCGATGCTCTGGTCGATTTGTCGGACGATGAAGGTTTGGGTGCTGTATGGACGGATGCTTCTGGCACTACTCAGATCAATGGTGGTATAGTTAAGACCACAGATTATCAGACTTATAACGACCCGGTGACCCTTGGTGCAGGTACTACCCTGAACGGCACGAATGTAACGTTTGGAAATACTTTGGACAGTCAAACAGCTGATAGGACCCTTCTGGTTAACGACAGCGGGATAACGAAGTTCCAGGACGAAGTCGGGGGCATAGACGCCCTTGCGTCTCTGACCACTGACAGCCCCGGTAGCACCGAGCTTTGGAACAACGTGACGACCACCGGTACTCAGACTTATAACGATTATGTTGACCTTATGGGTGATGTTACCGCCGAGTCGACCCTCGACGCGACGATTAAGTTTGCAAAGACAGTAGATGGTGGTCATAACCTTATAGTTAACACCGCCGGTAATACGCAGTTCTTTGGGAATGTTGGTTCCGACGAACCTCTGACGACTCTGACGACTGATGTCGGCGGGACAACCTATGTTAAAGGCGATGTGACGACGACCTCAGGTATACACTTCGGTGATGATGTTATCGCCGATGGCACCGGTTCTGCCTTACCGCAGACATTGGATGCGGGAGACGGGATTCTGGATGCAGATGGTTATATCCATAAGACCACGGCCGGCAACCTTAATCTTGCCGGTGGTGCAGGTATAAAGCTGGGCGGCGATGTACGAGGAACAGGTGCCTTTAGAGCACAGGATACAGTAACATTTGAGAATGATGTTACTGCCGATGGTTATTATCAGCGGTTCGATGCCGGACCGGGAACTCTGGATGCAGATGGTTATATCCATAAGACCACGGCCGGCAACCTGACGCTCGGCGGCACTACTGGAATACTGCTGGCCGGTGACGTGATAAATTATGCTCCGGGCGGCTGGTGGCTGATTTTTGAGGATGCCGTTACAGCTGATGGCGGCACTTCCCAGAGATTTGATGCCAGTGACGGAGGAGCATGGCAATACGGCAATCTGAGGGCCTTGCAAGATATAGAGAAGACCGGGCAAGGCAACCTTACTATCGATGGCAGGCGCATAGAGCTCTATGGTGACGTAGATGTTCTTACTGCCGGCGGCAGCCTCGCGATAGGCAGTGATTATGATGATACGGCGGAGGCGGAGGACCGGGGTACGTACGATATAACCTTATACGGCAATTTGACCGCTAACCAGAATGTGACGCTCACCGGCCAAGAGCAGCAATTCTACGGCAGTGACCATCAGACCGTAATCGCTACTAACGGCAAAGTTAGTGTGCTCGACAATTCTAATCTCGCCGGTGGTTATGTGGAAAAGTACAGTGAGGGCGGCGGCGACCTGTACATTTATGGTGGCTCCGACGAGCTCGCTGTGGATATTAAACTTCCCATTAATGTCTATGATTACGGCAACCTGTGGCTTATAGGCAATGGTGATATACAAGTCTCCGGAGATTTATCCGCCGCAGAAGATTATTATAGTGAAGGGGGTTTTGGCGGAGTAGCCATTATCTCAGAGAATGGCAGTATATATACAGAAGGCAGTGATGCGCTTAATGTTTCCGTAACCGGCGCTTCAGACCATCTTGATGGAATTGGCGTTTACCATCTTGAGGTTGATGAACAAACAGGGGAACCCACTTTCTATGAAGGTGATGATGGTGATGATGGTGATGAACTCATTCCGAGGGCGGCGATTGTAATTATCAGCAAAGAAGACTTGAAGCTGGGTCCGGATTCGGCTCTGATGGCCTATGGAAACTACATTCCCTTGCATGTGATTGACCTGGATGGTATTACAAGCTTCGAGGATCTTGAAAACTACTGGGATGAACTGTACAATGAATTTGGATATGTGATAGAGGATCTATATGATGGCTTCGAAGGTTATCTGATAGGCAATGACTATGACGAGGATGTTTTTGATGACATCCCGCTCCTTAAGGAACTGCTCGGCGACTACCTCGCAGGTTTAGATGACCGTCCGGCCATCGGTTTCCTGGCTGACCCGTTAACCTCTATCGGTGGCATCATCAGAGACGAAGGCGACCCAATCGACGTCGCAATCTATCTCGCGAGCACCGAAGGCGATGTTGATGTTCAAATGTCTATTGAAGTCGATATTTGGGCCGGCGAGGGTGTCGAAATCCTGGGAGTTGAACCATCAATTTACGTCGCTCCCGGAGGAACAGTGGTTGTCGACGCATATGATACTGTGACCTTCGGAGACAGCGGACTCAAAATTAACCTCTATGACGTTGAGATTGACGACATTGACGACCTTGAGTGGTTTTTGGAAGACCTTTTTTATGAGCTTTATGACGAATTCGGCATAGAGATAGATGAAGAAGCTTTTCGTAACGCCGGTGAAGCATATTTTGCAGCGCTTGGATATGTAGAAGATTCCTTCGACCCGGCTTTCATCGGGCATCTCGAGAACTTCATGGGAGACTATCTTGAGGACCAGGCTGTTCAGTTTACAGAAGATGGCCGCCTCATCGACAGGTTAGAGGTTTGCTCTCGCCTAACCGAATGGTTGTTCCAGGCCTCAATCTATGGCACGTTGCCATATCCTTATAATCCTGAGATCGTTGAGGCGTTTATTGGCGGCGATTACATCCTCCGTGGTGCCGGCCTTGGTAATCTTCTTATAACCGACGGCAGGGCATGGGTCCTTGTGGATCCGATACCCCCAGCGCCTCTCTATTGGGAAGCAGGTGAAGATGCTGAAGACCAGGATATCGCAGAAGGTGGTTGTCCGCCGTTGATGAATTGGCTTGCCAATGAAATCGGCGTTCCCGCTGAGGATATTCAGGTGGTTGTAGCAAACACTTTAGCGCTTAATACCGATATACAGCCTTGTGAGATGTGTGCAAGGCTGTTGGATGCCTCTAAAACACTGCAAGATGCTGAGGGTACCCGGATTGCCGCTCTGACCCAGGTAATCAATCAGTTTGTCACAACACCTGCACCGCCTTCACCGGAGCAGATGACTCAGATTGCCGTTGCATTCTCAGAACATGTCGGTGACGGTACTTATTACGCCTTGGCAGGTGAATGGATTGATGCGGTTGTGGCATACGTCGGCATCATGAACACCGAAATGGGATACTCAGCAGCTGATTCCGTGGCATTTGCTGAAAAATACCTTACACCAATAACAGACGTTGGCAACGTGACGCTGACTGCTTATGTCACGGCACGCTTGGCAGCTCTGGGTGGCTGATAAAGCAACACCGATTAAAAGCAAAAAGGCTGTCCCCTCTAAGGGGGCAGCCTTTTACTTTGGCAGCTTAACTAACCGAGACGCGCCGGCGTCCTTCACTCAACACGTCTGACAATCGGCGCCTGTGCAACTTGTCTGTCACCAGGCATTTCTTCTATGCGCCGCACCAACTTTGCAACCTGTGCCTCGTTCCCGGTACGGCGATACAGCTCAGCCATGGTTTTCAACACGCATACCACATTGGGATGATTCTCGTCAAAAAGCTTTTCGAGTATATCGAGAGCTTTGCTACAAAGGTTATGAGCTTCAGAGTATTTCCCCTGGAACATATACAAGCTCGCCAGATTATTGAGGGCCATCGCTGTATGATCATTTTCCGGTCCGAGCGAGCCTTCCAGTACTTCTACTGCCCGCAGACAAATGTTTTCAGCTTGAACATAGTTTTCATTAGCGGTGTACAATTCGCCAAGGGAGCTTAGGATTTTGCCTGCAAGCGGATGCTCGGCTCCCAGCTTTTTCTCCACGGCAAGTAAGGCTTTCTGAAGCAGTTTTTCTGCTTCGTCATAGTCTTTGTCTGCTTTGCAAATCGACGCCATTGTTAACCAGGTTGGGACTAAAAGGTGATGCCGGGGCCCATAAACTTTTTCCTGAGTTTCCCTGGTTGAGTTTATCAGTTCCTCGGCTTCACGGATTCTTCCCTGAAGTGTATAAAGTCTGGCGACATGACCAAGCACATTTGCAGTATAGAGGTGTTCGGGACCATAGCCCTTATTTATTAAGTCAAGCGCTTGTTGATAATAGCTTTCGGCATTTTGAAAGTCACCTTGTGCAACTAACACATTGGCAATGTCTACCTGGAATGGGGCTATGACGTAAGCGTCCGGCTTATGAGATTTCAGCATGATGGCCAACGCTTGGTCAAGAACACGCAGGGAATCCTGATACCTTCCCTGCCCCTGATAGATCGAGCTCAAAATTCTCAAGGTGTACGCTACGTATGGATGTTCTTTATAATAGACCTTTTCCTGCAATTTAAGACCCAGCTCGCACATCTCCTCAGCTTCATCCAGGTTGGCCTGCTTATTGTATATATATGCCATATCAAGCAGGCACAAGGAGAGTTCGGAATCAGAAGCGTTTGTTGTTCTGGCAAGTGTCAGTGCCTGTTCCACAAGTGGTTGTGCCTTTGCATAATCCCCGTAGGCCATGTACACTCTTGCCATTGTCCGAAGTACTGTGCAAAAGCGCCCTTTGTCCTTAGGCTTCGAATCCCCCCTCGACATACTTCCATTAAGGACAGTTAAACAAACTGCTATGACGAGGACAAGAATCTTGCCACGTACCTTCTTTGAGTTTAGTCCCTTTCCTCCTGTCATCATAAGCCTCCTCAGCCGAGTCTCAAAAATCGTGATAATTGCAACCTAACAGCCCATTACCAATTATTTGTAAACTTTCATCACCAACTTTAACTGCACTCTCGCTATTTATTTCTGCAAACCTGTCATAACAAAGTATTTCAATCCTTCTTTGGAATGCCAAATCCAAAAAAAATGAAATAGAGATGTTGACAAAATTATCGGCCTAAACCGCCGTTTCAAATGCACCGTTGATTGTTTTATAAGTGTAAACGGGATGCTCTGAAGGTATCGTATGTATAGATTTTAAGGGATACAGTCTATCTGACGTTCGGATAAGCGATACTACGTCTAAGAGCTTATCCGAATAACCCGGGCGTTATGAGGACGAGCGAAAAGTTCGAGGCCAAGGCGGCAGGCCAAAAATGCTCGGAGGCGTGGTTTTCTCCACGTTGAGAACATTTTTGGCCGACAACGCAGGCATCGG
>SDBU01002186.1_pt1 | contig 26590 bp, 22 predicted proteins | sample 2277071 | NCBI WGS metagenome assembly SDBU01 (sample SAMN10397929, study PRJNA504765) | marine sediment metagenome | isolation source: marine sediment core GS08_GC12, 126 cmbsf | place: Arctic Ocean: Gakkel Ridge, Loki's castle | collected 2008 | reverse complement strand
CTCATGATAAGGCCGGTGACATACTGGACCTCGGGAAGCGCCTCTATGCGCTTCAGGACGCGCTCGTCGATGGTGCTCAGCGATGTGTCTGGCTGGTCCGCCTCGGCCGCGGTGATCTCGGCCCCGGCGAGCGTTCCGCTGAAGAGCTTTATCGCGCCTTCGCTAAGCGCCCCCATGAGGAGCGTGGCCAGGAGCCCGATGCCCACACCCACCAGGGTCAGTACGGTGCGGGTGCGCTGACGTCCCAGGTTCCTTGCAACCATGCCGCCCCAACGAAGGCCCAAAGTGCGCTTTCGGGAAGCGCCACCGTCGTAGCTGAGAGCCTCGACCGGTGTCAGCCGCGAGGCGTACCAAGAAGGGTAGAGGCCGCCGGCCATGCCCAGGACAAGCGCCGCGCTCATCGCCTGGCTCATGACCGAGATGGGCACGGTGTCTGTGGTCCATCCGGCCATGACTGGGCTGTGGGCCACGAGCCGGGTGAGGCCCGCTCCCACGCCAAGCCCCAGGGCCCCTCCCAGAAGGCTCAGCACGAACGACTCGGCCAGGATCATCCTCATGACCCGCCAGCGACGCCAGCCCACCGCGCGCAAGACGCCGATCTCGCGGGTGCGCTCGTAGACGCTCATGAGCATGGTGTTGGTCATGCCCACCCCGCCCACCAGTGCCGCGATCAAGGCTACGCCCCAGGCGAACACGTCCAGCATCTCCAGCATCTCCAGCATCATGCTGCCCGCCTGCGTGCCGGCGATCTCTACGTCGTCGGGCAGTATCCTCTTCAGCTTGGCCTTGAACTCCTCCACGCGGTCAGGGTGGTGCAGCCGCAGACCCACAAAGATGACCTGACGGGGCATGTTGGCCAGGATCTGGGCATCGCGCAGCGAGATGACCCCCGCCGCATCTTCCATGGCTGTGCCAGTCTCATAGATGCCCACCACTCTGAAGGCGGTCTGCTCCAACCGCACCGTGTCGCCCACCTTCTTTTTCACGCTGTCGGCGGCGATCTTTCCCAGGAGGATGGGCTTGCCTCCACGTCTGCTGCGGCGCTCGGACAGGGTCACGCCCTCCACGATCTTGAAGTGGCGGATGCCGTCTTGGTCCGGCTCGTATCCGAAGACGATGAAAAAGGGCAGGTCAGACATCTGGGCCAGGGTGTAGATCACCCCGGAGGCGCTTCTCACCTCTGGCATCTTGCGCATGCGATGCAAGAGATCCTCGTCGAACCCGGTGCCCAGGGTTATGGCCTGACCCGGCCCCTGCACGGCCTGGATGAGGACGTGGGCGTCTGACCGGCTGGTCACCTGGGCGTAGCTGGCCACGATTCCGCGAGAAAGGGCGACCAGGGTCACGATGGCGGCAATGCCCACCGCGATGCCCAGGAGGGTAAGGGCGGTGCGCACTTTACGCCGCCAGAGGTTCCGAAAGACCATTGTCCCATCCCCCCCACGACCTAGCGCAAGCCGGCCAAGATCGATGCGAGCCCACGGGCGGTCTCAGTAAGCTGGCCATCGCGCACCACCGGGAAGGCGCGCAGGGCCTCCGCGTCACCGGAGATGAGGCGCTGGCCAAAGTCGCAGCGGGCCAGGTCGCGGAGATCCTCGGTAAGCGGGTCGGCCACCGGGTGTTCATCGACGATCCTACCGTCACTCATGTGGAGAATGCGTTGGGTGGCTCTGGAGACGCGGCGATCGTGAGTGACGACAACTATGGTGGTGTTCCGCTCCCTGTTCAGGCGACTGAGGAGCTGCATGAGCTCCTCCCCAGCGACACTATCCAGGTTGCCGGTGGGCTCGTCGGCCAGAATCAGCCGTGGCTCGTTGGCCAGCGAACGAGCGATGGCCACTCTCTGGCGCTCTCCACCCGAAAGTTGACTGGGCAAATGCTTCTCGCGGCCCGAGAGGCCCACCAGCCCAAGGACCTCTCGGGCGCGACGCCGCCGCTTCCTGCCGCTGACACCTTGCCCGCGCATGGGCACCTCCACGTTCTCCAAGGCGGTGAGGGTGGGGATGAGATTGTGCATCTGGAAGACAAAGCCCACGGTCCGTGAGCGGAACCGGTCGACGTTCTTGACCTGGGCGAGATCCTGGCCATCGACGTACACCTTGCCCGACGTTGGACGGTCAAGAGCGCCAAGCATGTTCAGCAGGGTTGACTTGCCACATCCCGAAGGTCCCATCACGGCCACCATTTCCCCCTCGGCGATGGTGATGCAGACATCCATGAGGGCATACACTTTCACCGCACGGCCATAGATCTTGGTGAGCCCCTCGGTGCGGACGAGCAAACGCTTCTCTCTCATGGTCTCTACTCCGTATGGATGTCCACAAAGGCCGTCATACCCCAGCGCAAGCGCTGGTCGATCTCGTCAAAGGTGATGATTACCTTGAAGGCTGTGCCTCCGCCGCCAGGGCTGGACTTGAGGGCGATGCTCTGGACCGTGCCTTGCAGTTTCACATCGGGCAAGGCGTCGAGGGCCAGCGTCGCCTTGCGCCCCTCAGCAACACGGGCCACATCGATCTCGTCCAGGTCGGTGGTCTCCACCCACAGGGTGGCTAGGTCGCCGAGGGCGATGACCGGCACGCCCATCATGACATACTCGCCCGCGTGCAGATCCACCTGAGTGACGGTTCCTGTAAGGGGAGCGACGAGCACGGTCTTCCCCAGCGCGGCCTGGGCACCTTGCAGGGCTGCGACCGCTTGAGATACGCGGGCCCGAGCCGCAGCCAGATCCGCCTCTCTGGCCGGGGCTTTCAGCAGGTCTATCTCTGCCTGCGCCTGGCGCACCTGCTCACGAGCTATGGCCACCTGTTGTTGAGCGGCGACTTCCTGTGCCTCGGCCACGTCCACGGCAGCCTCCGCCTGTGTGACCTGAGCGGCCGCCACAGCGATCTGCCCGGGCCGCGCCCCATCCGCCAGAATGCGCTGGTTGAGTTCGGCGATGCCTACGGTCCACTCAGCGGCCATCACCTGCCCCTCAGCAGCCTCATAGGCTCCCGACTGGTATCCAGAGCGATCGCGTCCACCTCCGACCGCATCACGCTGTCCCTGGAAGGCATAAAGCTGAGCCTTGGCCATCTCCACCTGCTGGCGAGCCACCTCCAACTCGTCTGCCGTGGGCCCCGACCTCAGCTCCCGTAGTGAGGCCTGGGCTATAGCTACTGCCGACTCGGCCGCGGCCACATTCGCCTGGGCCATTTCAACGGCTAGCTCAGCCGCTTCGACGTTCTCCCTGGCGATGTCGGCGGCCACTTTGACTCTGGCAAGCTCCACCGGCCGCACACCAGATTCCAGGCCTGCCAGTTGGGCGCGTGCGATCTCTAGCGCGGCCTGAGCCTGGCTCAGGGCAGCCTCCAATTCGGAAGACTCGAGTCGGGCCAGCACCTGTCCAGCCTCGACTCGCTGCCCCTCCTCCACCAGCACTTCAGTGACCAGCCCCGGACTGCGAAAACCGAGGTGAGCCCAGCGAGCGGGCACCACTTTCCCCGTCGCTTCCACAAACGCCAAGCCCACCTCTTCCGCCTCGGCCGGCGCCACTGTGGTGGGCTCGGCCCTCGGTAGCTCACAACTGGCCAACTGTGGGCTGAGCAGCAAAGACACCAGTGCCCAGAACGGGATCGCTTTCGATCTTGTCATCGAATCACCTCTCAAGTTGTGGTGAACGCCGCACGTGCCGAGCCATGGGCTCGCCACGTGCCCGCATTAGTATATGCTAAACGTATCGATAAGTCAAGGCGGGGGCGCTGAGAGTATCGAGAAACGGTGACAAAGGTCGCTCTCACCCGGTAGAGGCGCATCACCATGCGCCCCTGCACTACGGGGTGCCTTCGCCACCCTGGACAGCCCATCAAGGCTGGCAGGTGCAGGCGTAGTGACAAAGTACGGTTGTAGTGCTAGGGGAGTATCTTGCCCGGATTGAGGATGCCGTTCGGATCGAAGGCGCGCTTGATGCGCCGCATCAATTCGGCTGGAACCTCGCCCACGGCCTGGGGCAGGAACCACCCCCGCGTGGCCCCGATGCCATGCTCTCCGGTGATTGTGCCGCCCAGCGACAAGGCCAGCGCATAGAGGTCTTTCTGCGCAGCAAGTAGCCGTGCCTCCCAGTCCTGGTCAGACAGGTCCCCCTTGAGAAAGGTGACGTGTACGTTGCCATCCCCGGCGTGCCCAAAGGACAAGGCTCTTATGCCCAGCCGCTCGCTCAACTCATGAATGCCTGTGAGCAATGTCGGTATCTGTGCCCGGGGGACGCATACATCCTCGGTGCGATTGACCGGGCTCTCGTGGTTGAGGGCTTCGATGATCAGGCGACGGGCCTCCCACAGCCGATCTTGCGTGGCCCTGTCGGAGGCCACGAGCACATCCAAGGCACCATGCTCCAGGCAGACCTCGCCCACCACGTCCATGTCGGCCTCCACCTCGTCTCGCCGTTGCCCGGTAAGCTGGATGAGCAACTGAGCGGCAGAGTCGCTGTAGGGCACCGGCTTCTGCATCAGGCGCTCACAGGCCTTGACCGTATCGCGCTCCATAAACTCGATGGTGGTGGGGATGATACACTGCGCGATGATGGCTGAGACAGTGTCCGCAGCCTTTTGGAAATCGTCGTAGGCCACGAGCAGGTCGATCTGCGCTTTGGGGAGGGGCAACAGGCGCAGAATGATCTTGGTCACTACGCCCAGAGTTCCCTCCGACCCCACGATGAGCTGCTTGAGATTGTAGCCAGCGACGTCCTTGACCAGCTTGCCCCCAAGCTGCACTATCTCGCTCGTGGCCAGCACCACCTCCAAACCACAGACATAGTCCTCGGTGGTGCCATACTTGACCGCGCGGGGACCGCCAGCTCCCTCGGCGACGTTGCCTCCCAGACAGCACGAATCGAGACTGGCCGGATCGGGAGGGTAGAACAGACCCTCCGCTTCGACCGCGCGATGCAATTCGCCGGTGATGACCCCCGGCTCGACGGTGACCATCAGATTCTCGTGATCTATCTCCAGAATGCGGTTCATGCGTTCCACGGAAAGCACAATGCCCCCGGCAACCGGCACTGCACCGCCGCTGAGCCCCTGTCCGCCAGCTCTTGGGGTCACTGGGATGTTGAGCTCGTTGGCCAACCTGAGGACCGCCGCAACCTCGTCCGTAGACCCCACCTTGACTACGACCTCGGGCCAAGCGGCAAGCCCCGGCGTCTCGTCGTGGGTATAGGGTTCCATGCCGTCGCGGTCGGTGACCACGTGAGCCTCGCCGACGATTCGCTGCAGTCGTTTCAACACGTCGGCGTCTACTTTGGCGTACATGGGTGAGACCTTTCCTCGGAAAGAAGGGTCAATCGGTGGCAAAGTGCGGCCAGCATTATAGCAGGGCACCTCAAGGTGTCAAACGGCTGGAGGAGTGGGTGGAATAACACACCAAAAAGCCATCGTATCCGGAATCAATCGCGCATACACCGCAGGAGCTGTACGCTGGAGTCTGTTTAGTTCCGTTTTTTGCTTCTGGTAGGGGCGAATCGCCCCTACGCCCGACGACACCTTTGACTTTGACAGGCCGACACAGATTCCGTAGAGTAGGGTGGTCGTGGCGGACGGTCGCAGCAGCGTCGGCGGGAGAAGCGCGAGGCTGAGGTGGCGTCTTCAGAGCTCGCCGGCACGATGAATTCAGCCTTGGCCCAACAACACATAGGCTGGTAGGGAACATGCGAATCATCGAGACCAAGCTTCCGGGGGTGCTGATCATAGAGCCAAGGGTGTATGAGGACCTGCGAGGGGTTTTCTACGAGAGCTACAACTACCGGGACTATGCCGCTCATGGGATCACGGAAGTGTTTGTGCAAGACAACCATTCCCGATCGGTGCGGGGCACTGTGCGCGGTCTGCACTATCAGATCGCGCCCGGTCAGGCCAAGCTGGTCAGGGTTGCCACCGGGGAGGTATTCGACGTGACGGTGGACATCCGCCGTGGATCGCCAACCTTCGGCCAGTGGCAGGGGGTCGTGCTCTCTGCCGAGAACCGCCGCCAGATCTACATCCCCCCCGGATTTGCCCATGGGTTCTGTGCGACTAGCAAAGTCGCCGAGTTTCTCTACAAATGCTCCGACTACTACGACCCCGAAGCCGAACGTGGCATCGCCTGGGACGATCCCGATCTGGCCATCCCCTGGCCGACGGCAGCGCCCATTCTCTCAGAGAGGGATCGGCGCCATCCTCGACTGGCCGAAGCCGACTACGACTTTGTCTATCAGGAGACACCTTGATTGGCCGACCCCCCGTGCCACGGTCTTGCAGGATGGGCCCTGGGAGACAGTTGCTCATGGCTCCCAAGGTCTGGCCGCATAGACACGCGCACGCGGGCTTGGTCGGAGTGCTCCGGTCGGACTCACGGAGTGCAGGGGCGGGGTGACTCGATGAGATGCGCATAGTTACACACTAGAGCCATATGATGTTTGGGTCTTGTCCACGACCCAGGAGTACACGGGCTATGAGACCGAGATAGGCGCGGTTGAGTTCCTGATCCGTCATGTCATCGAGCAAGTCTACCACCTGTTGCAGTCCTTGGAGTCCAGCCACTATGATCGTGCTGGATTCCTGCAAAGAGGCCAACTCGGCTCGTTCGGCCTTGAGAGCGGCCGTCTGACGCAGGATGCGCTGGCGATGCTCCAGCATCTCGTTGAGAGAAATGGCGCCTATCTCAAAAGCCCGATTCCACCGCTCCCAGCGATGTTGCAGGGCTTGGAGTGACTTGTTGACGCCATCAACACGGGCCTGTGTACTGGCATCGTCCCGCTGGGTTTGACGGTACTCCAGGAAGGCTTCAGGGTCGAGGGCAACGCGCTTCACGGCAGCCAGGACAAAGGCGTGTACCGGCTCGGCACGTTGCCAGTTGGACGTGCAGCGCGTGCCGTGCGTACTAAGATGGTAGGAGCAGCGCACCAAGCCAGCTAGGGTATGAGTTCCTAGCAAGGCACCCTGTTTCCCATAGACTACGTGCTGACGTGTCACGCGCTGAGCAGTTTCCCATAGGTCATCGTCTATGGCTCGAGGGTGCTTGCCGTTTTCGTTGTAGGCACCGTCCCAGCGCACATGGCCGATGTAGAAGGGATTGCGAAAGATGCCCCGAAGCGTGTTCCTGTGCCAGATACCGTGGTGTGAACATCTGCCCTGCTTGTGCTGTGGCGACAGGCCGGGTGGAGAAACGCCGAGACGGGTGAGCTTTCGACCTATGCGTTTGTAGCCCCAGTGGTCATGGGCACGACGCTCGAATATCCATCGGAGCCAGTGCAGTTCCTCGGGAACAAGCTCAAAGTTGCCGTTGGGACCACGCTTGTACCCATAGGGCACATTGCCACCGAAGACAGCCAGACCCCGCTTGGTGATGCGCGCTCTCTTGCCAGCCATCATCCGCCGGGCGCGAGCACGATTCTCCATCTCGCTGATGATGCCGGACATGGCCTCCATCACTAGGTGAGAATCGCTGCCAGAGGCCAAGAGGTCGGGGCGGACGGGCTCGACAGGCTGGTTGAGAGAGAAGACCTGGACGCGGTGCTCGCGGCAGAGGGCGGTCCCTTGGGCGCGGAGCGCGTCGGTGCGCCAGAGGCGGTCATAGTCTCGGCACACCACCAGGTCTACAGCGTCGGACTCGACCAGTTGCACCCACTGGCCGTATCCCTCGCAATCGCGGATTATCTCGTGGAGCCAGTTGTAGTCGCGCGAGTGGCCGGGGATACTCACCTCATCCGCGACGGTCCAACCACGCTGCTGGCAAGTTTGCCGACAGGCAGCGAGTTGCCCAGGGATGCTGTCCTTCTCTTCACTGGCTTGTTCAGCGCTGGAGACGGCGGCGACTATGACGGCACGCATCAGAGGACACCTTTCAACCAATCGAACAGGATAGCCAGCTCCAGGCACGTTGACAGGCAAAGAGTGATCACGGCGTAGACTTGTCGCCAGGAATGAGGCCAGAGCCAGCACCAGCTAGCGCCGTCTTTGCTGCTTTTGCCCACACTGGCTTGCCTTCCGTGAGCTCGTGCCAACGGACGACGAACTATCTGGTCACTGGCGGATAGCCTGCTTGATCGACGAATTCGAATGCCTTTTTGATTGGCGTGACGATCAGACTGCCTCGACTCCCCATGCTGATGTGTACGTATCCCGAGCTACCGAGCACCTCATAGAACGCGCGCTCGCCAGGAGCATTCTCGATGTTGTGACTGTTGGTCATGCCGATAAGGGTGCCGCCCCCTTTGCTGCTGGCAAGAATCCAGCTGTCATTGCCTGTTTCGCGCGTGGCCTGGACTATCCGACGAAGGGTCTTTGCCTGTCGGTCCGACGTCAGGTCATCGTACTGTCCCAGCATCCTCCCTCCTCAGCGGATTCAACACACTCGCTTGTCCACTGGCTGAGAATACGCACCATAGTCCCGTGGGCCTCAGTGCTCACGGTGGCGACCACGAGAGCAAGCAGGGCTAGGAGCAGCCCGAGACCTCAGCTTTCAGGCCAAAGAGAAACCCCGCACTCAAGTGTCTTGACACTCAGCGCGGGTCGTGTTACCCTATCCTCGCCTGGGTGCCACTATCACCTGGGCCATGCTCCGAGTGCTGGCGACACGTCGGAGCTTCTTCATTGGGGGCATTCTACCGTGCTTCTGCCAGCCAGGCAAGCCGCGAAGGGCCGCAACTTCCCCGCATAGCGACGATTCACCTGGCTGCAGCCAAGGTTGCCTGCTCTCCTGCAGAATAGCGGCTGGGACGGGTCGCCCCTGGCGAGCCTTAGACACAGCCAGCACTTCAGCGAGTCTCGAGTCCACCACTTGAGCCGGTTGTAGCCGCGTATCTCGGCGCAGAGCCGTTCGGCAGCTGCCCTGGGGATTGGTCTCTCGGCCTGGAATCTGCTTATCACTATCCCTTCTGCGCAAGTGCCAAGCTCGCCTGGACTCGTGGACGGTTGACGCCAACATGCGATGCGCGATACAATGGCAGCCGCTACACTCGCACCCCGATGAGCGCTGGTGCTGGAAGGAGGTGCTTCGGTGAAACCCGTTCGTGAGACCTGCATCCCGCGCGCTGAGGTGCTCAAGGGTGACTTGGAGGACGCCGTCTTCGCCGCCGACTTTGGCCTTGTTGTCGAGGGTAGAGCGCCCAAGGTCTACCAGGACCCCGAAGAGTTCTTTCGGAACACCCACCCTGCCACCCCCCTGACCAAGGTTGTCACCACCATCTTTGAGCGTCTCGCCAATCCGCAAGAGGCAGGAGCAGCCGTACGCCTCAGCACAGGCTTCGGCGGTGGCAAGACTCACACTCTCATCGCGCTGTGGCACCTGGCCAACAACATTACGCGCACCACACTGGGCACAGAACTGCTTCCCGCTGCAGGCCGGCCCAAGAAAGTGGTGGTGGCCGGCATTGACGCAGGTAAGTTCGGCTCGGCGGTGTGTGGTTCGCACGGCGACCTGAAGACCCACAGCCTGTGGGGTGAACTGGCCTACGAGCTTGGAGGCCGCGCGGGCTACCAGCAGATTCAGGCGATGGACGACCCCACCAACGTTCCCGATGCAGCCTCCATACGCGCCATGTTGCCCGATGGCCCGACTCTCATCTTGCTCGACGAGCTGGTGGAGTACATGGCCACACTGGATGTAAAACAGCAAAAAGCCCTTCTCAAGTTCCTCAGTTCGCTCATCGCCGAAATCGGCGCTCGCTCACAGGCGGTGGTGGTCATCACCGACACGGCTGGCCAGCCGGTCTGGCAAGATGAGGCCGAGGAGCTGAGAAAGATGCAGGCCGACCAGCGGCTGGCCGAGGTTCTGGGCCGCAGGACAAGCGACTACGACCCCATCGGCGATGAAACGCCCCAGGTCATCATCCGGCGTCTGTTCGAGCGCGTAGACAAGGCGGCAGCCCAGGAAGTGGCTGTCGAATACCACAACGCCTACCAACGCGTCGCGGCCGAATACCCCGACCTGCTCCCACCAGAGGCGGCCAGCCCCGACTATGCCAACAAGCGCATCGTGCTCTGCTACCCCTTCCACCCGCGTCTGCTAGAGAGCGTTCAGGAACGCCTGGGCGCAATTCAGGACTTTCAAAAGAGCCGAGGCGTTCTCCGGCTGTTTGGCCGAATCCTGCGCGACACCTGGGAGAGTCAGTCCGACGTGTGTCTCATCTCCGCGGGCGACCTGGACTGGACCAGCGAGCGTATCCAGGCCGACTTGCTTCACCGGATTAGGAAAGACCCTTTCAAGGCGGCTGTCGATGCGGATGTGGTGCGTCACGCAGGACAACTCGACCAGGACTATGCCAGCGACATCCACCGTCGCGTGGCCTCGGCACTGCTGCTGGAAAGCCTGCCCCTCAACCCCAATGCAGCCATGGACAAGAGGGACCTCACCCTGGCCACTCTTCGACCGGGCGATGTGGGCAACGAACCCGGCGAGGCCATCGACCGCTTGATTAGCGTCTGCTGGCACACCTACAGGGCGAATGCGGGCAAGTTCCAGTTCCGCTACGAGCCAAACGCCATCAAAATCGTCGAGGAACGTATGGCCTCTGTCAGTCCCGAGGATGCCAAGATGGCTGTGCTGACCCTGGCCCAGAACTACTTTGGCGGGCACACCTTCTCTCTGGTGCCCTGGCCCAGTGGCCCCAAGGCGGTCCAGGACACGGCCAGGCTGAAACTGGTGCTGTCCGACAGCGAGACGCTGGCTCAGGCGGTATGCGATTATCAGGATGACTCCAACCCTGAGGCCAAGGAGCCACGGCGTTTCCGCAACGCCATCTTTGGCGTCGCCCCCACGCCAGGCCTACGCCAGGATGCTGTCCAGGCCGCGCGCCGGGTGCAGGCTGCAGAGGAGGTTCAGGAGGAACACAAGAAGGGCACACCTCTTCGCGAGCAACTGGACGGTCTGCTGCCCGGCTGGCGGCAGAAACACCGATTCAGCGCAGTGCGGGCCTTCAACCGGGTGGTCTTTCAGGGACGACGCTCTGTTACCTTGGCGGAGAACTATCTGGTCTCGCGCGAGAGCGCCCTCACCGGCGCCGAGAGCGGCCAGACCAAGCTGAAGGACTTTCTGGACGACAACGGATACATTTATCAAGCCGGCGATGCACTGGATGTGGACCTGCTGCTCGGCGAAATCATGCCCGGCGCCACGCCTTCCCTCGAGCACCAGGGGGCGTATCCGGCCAGCTCCGTGCATGAACGCGCCCTGGAGAACAAGCGGCTGAAGCTGATGCTCAATCCCGACCCCGTGCGCAAATCCATACTCCGCGCCGTGGACCGCGGGAGACTGGTGGTGCGTCTTCCCTCCGGCGATGCCTATGACGCGAAAGGTTGCGTGTACGGCTTGCCTGATGCCCGCATGCGCGATGAGCGCCGCAAGCTGCAGACCCTGAATCTGCATCGGGACGTACTCCTGGCGCCTGGGAACGCTCCCTGCCTTGAAGCGTGGCTTCGCACTGACGAGCCCGTGGACACGGAGGGAGTTGTCCTCACCTTTGACCAGGCGGCCGCTCAGAAAGGGACCACGGTGAGCCGCGTTTCTGAGGCCATCGACCTGGGGGTGCTTGATACCGTCGTGCAGGATGAGGTCAAGATGGTGGTCGGCAATCAAAGGTTCCAGTATTGGGTGCCGCGCATGGTCCTGCCTGGCCCCATCGTGGCCTACACCTGGGACCAGGCCATCGAGCACGCGGGCAAGCGCCCGCTGACCTCACTGACACTAAGTACCGACAATAGCGTCACCGCGAGCAAGCTCATCTCCATCGCCCAACCCTTTGGGGCCAGGTCGCTGACCCTGTCGGTGGTCGCTGGCGGCACCCTGAAGGATGGAGGCCGGCTCGACTTTGCCGTGCACAACGCCAGGCACACCAACCCCCTGAAGCCCATCGACACGGCCAAACGCCTCTTGCGCGCCACCGAGGAGGACACCAGGACGTTCTCGGCCCAATTGGTGCTCGACTTTGCCAGCCCTGATGGGCTGTCCAGGGGCCAAGAGGGCGAGCGCCACACCGGGGCCAGATTCGAGCAGGCCCGTTCCCAGGCCGGCAGCCAGGTGACCGTTGAAGCGCACTTTTCGGAGATGTGGCGAAGCCACGCGGAGGAGCAGGCCGATGCCTAGCAGAAGCCGCATTCGAGCAGCTTCGCTGCACCTTCGGCAGGCGCCTTTCGCCCTGCGCGTGGTGCAGCGCAAGAACGGACGGGCGGCCATCGTCTACCGCCGGCAGGCCGACCCCAAGGGCCGCGACCGCCTGCAGCGGGTGGCTGCCCTCAACCCATTGGCCTACACCGCGGCCACGCTCATGCTGCGGCAGGCTATATTCGCCGCTGCAGGTGGCCAGGGCGGGAATCCCGCCAACAACCCGCTCACCCCCGGACCCTTCCGACCGCTGGACAGCGACTGGGGCGCGCGAGTGGCCTGCTACGCGCTGGTGACCGCCGGCCTGCGTGATGGCCAGCGCATGTTGCGTGCGGCCCAGCATCTGCGCCACGCTGACTCCGACCAGGCCGCCTGGTGGTTGGGTCTCTTGACCCAGGGCGCGCAGCGTGGCGTTCGCGCCCTGCGTGCGCTGCGCATCCTCACCGAGGCCGTGCAATGACCGTCTACCCCCTCCCAGCCTCCCCCGTCGCTAGGATGGCCTTGGCCATGAACAGGGGAGGAGCCTGGCAAGGCTCACCACTGCTGCAAGCACTAACACTTTCAGTGTGGTGCAGTGACTCTCCCCCTGCGTGCGGGGGGAGTCGGAGGGGGGTGGGCAATGCAGAGGAGGCGGTACAATGACCCGACCCAGACTGCTCATCGAGGAGTGGCTGCCTGCCCAGGCCATCGGCGTGGAGTGCATGAGGGAGCGCGGCAGTGCCAGTGCGCTGGCCCCCACGACCTTCCTCCATGTCTGGTGGGCGCGGCGCCCGCTGACCATCTCCCGCGCGGCGGTGCTGGGGTCGCTCCTCCCCGCCGATTTCGACCGCGAGTGCTTCGAGCGGCTGCTGGGGTTCGGCCGTTCCTCAGAGGAATTGGTTCGTATCCGCGCACTCATGGATACGGGAGTACGTGTAGAAGGCGGTTTTGGCTGCAAGCGCGCCTTTACCAACGGCCTGCGAGCAGATGACCTCGCGGCAGCGCACGACTCTATGACGAGGCTCTGGGGCGAGTCTGTCGTTATTGTGGACCCCATGGCCGGCGGCGGTTCCATCCCGCTGGAGGCGGCCCGATTGGGCCTGCAAGCATGGGCCAGTGAGTACAACCCGGTGGCCTGCTCGCTGCTGGAGGCTACGGTAGACTATCCCTTCCGCTTTGGGCCGGAATTGGGCAAGAAAGCGCGCAAGTGGGGCAAGATATGGGAAGAGCGCGCTGCAGAACGTTTGCGGCCCGTGTATCCCAAGGAGAAGCTGGCCCTGGTGCACGCCTACATCTTTGCCCGCACCGTCCCCTGCCCCGACACCGGCCACCCCACGCCCCTGGTGCACGACTGGAGCCTGTCGCGGCCGCGCGGCAAGCCGCACATCGTGGCCAACCCCATCCGCATCGACCAGGAAACCGGCGAGTGGACCATCGACGTGCGCCAGGTGGGCGTGGAGGCCGGCCAACTGCCCCAGCCGCCAGCGCCCACCTACCGGCGGGGCAAGGGCTGGTCGCTCTTTACGCGAACCGAGATGCCCTCCGACTATATCAAGGCCATGGCCCAGGGGGGCAAGATGGGCAGCGTCCTCTATGCCTTGGTCACCAAGGCTACCAAGAGGGCCTTTCGTGCGGCCGAGCCGCGCGACCGGGAGGCGCTGGCCGCCGCCGAGAGGGAGCTGGCCCGCCTGCGCCCCCGCTGGGAGCGGGAGGGCATCATCCCCACCGAAAATATCCCCCTGGGCGACAAGACCAGGGAGCCGCTGCAAAGGGGCATGACCCGCTGGGCCGACATGTTCTCCCCCCGCCAACTGCTGGCCCTGGGCGTGTTGGTGGAGGAGCTCAAGCGCCTGCGCCCCGACATACTGGCCGCGGAGGGGCAAGAGTTGGGCGAGGCGGTGGTGCACCTGCTGGCTCTGGCGGTGGACAAGTTCGTCAACCACAACTGCATCTTGAGCAAGTGGGAATGCACGCGCGGCGTCATCAAGGGCAAGTTCGACCGTCACGACTATGCGTTCCGCCCGACGTTTGGTGAGCTCGCGGCTTGTGTCTCCGGCGCTGGCCTGGCCTGGTCCATCGACAACGTCATCACTGCCTACGAGAAGATAGCCAAACTGCCCCGGGCACGCGAGGCCCGGCCAGTGTCCATCACCCTGGGCAGCGCGGCCAACCTGATAGACGTGGACGACGGGAGCATCACCGCCGTGGTGGTGGACCCACCCTATGCCGACAACGTGCAGTACAGCGAGCTGGCCGACTTTTTCTACGTCTGGCTCAAGCGCACCCAGGGCCACCGTCGCCCAGAGTGGTTCAGCACCTATCTCTGCGAGCGCGACCAGGAGGCGGTGGTCAACGTCAGCCGCCATCGCACCGACAGCAAGTCGGCGAAGGAGGCGCGTCAGGAGGCCCACGTCTTCTACCAGTCTCTGATGGCCGACGCCTTCAGTGAGTTCCGTCGCGTGCTGCGCGACGACGGCGTGCTGACCGTGATGTTCACCCACAAGAAGCAGGAGGCCTGGGCCAGCCTGTTCGAGTCGCTCATCCAGGCCGGTTTCACCATCACGGCCACCTGGCCCATCAAGACCGAGAGCCCGCACAGCCTGAACCAGGCCCGCAAGAACGCCGCCCAGAGCACCGTGCTCCTGGTGGCTCGCAAGCGGGAGAATGGCGGATTACACTACTACGACCAGGCCATGAGGGACGAGATTCGCCAGGTGGCCCAGCGCACGGCGGCGCGCCTCAAGGGTGGGGGACTCACGGCCATAGACCAGTTGGTGGGCGCCTTTGGCCCGGCCATGGAGGTCTATTCTCGGTACGACGAGGTGCGCACCGATACTGGAGAGCGCGTGGGCGTGGATGTGGCCATCCAGGTCGCGGCAAATGCCGTGGCCGACTGGCGCGTCGAGCAGTTGGCCAAGCGAGGGCTGGCGGGCGTGGACCCCGAGAGTCGCTTCGTGCTCCTCTGCTGGGACGTGCTCGGCGCTCAGGAGTTCCGCTTCAACGAGGCCATGCTCCTGGGGCGCTCGGTGGGCATGGACGTGAACAGCCTCATCGCCGCCGGCTTGGTGACGAAAAAAGGCGCGAACGTGCGCCTGGTGTCCGCCAGGGAGCGCCGCCGCGATAGACCCGTGAAAAGCGAGGTTGAGCAGCTCTCCCTGCTAACGACCAAGGCCGGCAGGCGTCGGCGAGGGTCACGCCGCAAGGTGCACCCCAGCGACGAGTACTACGCCAGCGCCATCGACATGTGCCACGCCCTGGCCTTGCGCTATGCCGAGGCCGGCGGAGGTCAGGCGGGCATCGGTGCCGCCAGGGGCATGGCCTTGCAACAGGGCTGGGGCCAGGACTCTCCCTGCGCCCGAATGATGGAAGCCCTGGTCAAGGCGGCTCCCCAGGCGGTGCGCTTCCCGGTTGCGGCCAGGGGCAACGCCGTGCCCGCCGCCGACTATAGTGCGATGGCTTTCGCCCAGTTCCCCGAGTTCCGCGCATGGCACGCCATGCTCGTGCCGCTATTCGGCATCGAGCCAGAGGAGTGGGTGGAGCCGAGGGAGAAGCAGCCAAGAATGTTGTAGAGATTGGTTGGGTCACGCCCACCTGCAGAGGACAGGCAACCCCATGACAGATACAGCAGAGCAGCCCAGCAGCCTGCGCGAGGTCAAATGGAAGCGGTTCCTGCGCGCCCCCGATGCCCAACTGCTCGATGACCTCTATGTGCCCGCGCTCAGCAGGGCAGTGTGCTATGACCGGTGCTGCGCCTACTTCTCCAGCCATGTACTCGCTGTGGCGGCCAGGGGGTTTGGCGGATTCATCCAGAACCTGCTCGCCCTAGGCGACCAGGCACCCAGGCCGGCGGCTCGTCTCTTGGTAAACGAGCAACTGGACCCGCGAGACCTGGATGCACTGCTGGCCACCGGAGACCAGCCCCCCCTGGTCAAGAAGCTGCTCAAGCGATTCAAGACCCCAAGAGAGGCTCTGGAGAAGAACCGTCTGGCCATGCTGGCCTGGCTTGTGGCCAATGGTTGGCTGGAGGTGCGTGTTGGCGTCATGCGCCGCACCCAGGGCGTGCTCCACGCCAAGTTTGGGGTTATCACCGACGCGACGGGTGATGCCCTGGCCTTCAGCGGCAGCGACAACGAGACGGGGCAGGCCCTGGTCGAGAACTATGAGGAGCTGGCCATAGGCACCTCCTGGGGTGACCCCGACTTCTGCCGATACTACCAGGAGCGTTTCGAGGCACTATGGGATGACCGCGATGAGCAGGTCATGACCCTGCCGCTCCCCGAAGCAGTCAGATTGAAGCTAATCAGGCTGGCTCCCACGGAGCCACCTGACGAAATCACCTTCGACAAGAAGGCTGCAGCCACGGCCATGATGTGGCGCTTCATAGCCGACGCCCCCTATCTGCCCAACGGCGAGTACGCCTGCGATGCCACGGCGATGGTCGAGCTCTGGCCGCACCAGCGCCGCGTTGTGGAGGACACTTCGGCAGCCTTCCCAGCCGGCCGGCTGCTTTGCGATGAGGTGGGCATGGGCAAGACCATCGAGGCCATCATGGTCTTGCGCCGGTTGCTGGCTGGGCGGGGCGTCAAACGGGCTCTGCTGCTGGTGCCGGCTGGCCTCCTGCGGCAGTGGCAGGATGAGCTCCGCGAAAAGGGCGGGCTTCTGGTGCCCTATTGGGAGAAGGGCTATCTGACCTACCCAGGTGCCCGCAGAGAGAAGAGTGAGCCCGCCCAGGCTCTGGCTACGCGCGACCTGCTCCTACTGAGCCGCGAATGGGCGCGCCTGCCGGACAACCGCGAAATGGTCTTGACCGCGCCCGAGTGGGACCTGGTGTTGCTGGATGAGGCCCACGCAGCGCGGCGCAGGCGCCCCGTGGAGGGCGAGTTCAACTCGGCGAACCTGTTGCTCCAGTTGCTGCGGGAGCTGCAACTGCGCCGCCGTGCGCGCGGTCTGATGCTGCTCAGCGCCACCCCCATGCAGACCCAACCCTGGGAGCCCTGGGACCTGCTCACCGTACTGGGTGTGGGCGGACCCTGGATGGTCGAGTTCGGCCAAATCCGAGCCTACTATGACGGCATCTCCGCATTGCGAGCCACGGGTCTTGACCTTTCCTCTGCCCAGTCCATCGGACGCCTGATTGCCAGCGACGAGGAGTTCCCTCCGTCACCGACCGGCATTCCAACAAAGCCCCCACACGCCGTGGCCAACGGGCTGGTCTTCTGTGGCTTTGGTGAGGCACAAAGGCAGGCCGCGGACTGGCTGCGCAAGGGGGCACCGCTCGGTCGGCGTATGCACCGGAACACCCGCGACACGCTCCGGCAGTACCACAGGATGGGGCTTCTCCCGCTGCCCCCGGCCGACCGTGAGGTGAAGGACGAGGTCTTTGATTACCAGACCAAAGCCGAGCGTGACTGCTATGAGGCGATTGAGCACTACATAGACCGGCGCTACGACGAGCTGGAGAAGGAGAAACGCGGCAAAGGCTTTGTGATGACCATCTATCGACGGCGCGCGGCCAGCTCTCCGCTGGCTCTGCGCCGCAGTCTCGAACGCCGTCTGGAAAAGCTGGAGCGCGTCATCCACAAGCAATGGTCAGATGGCTGGTTCGTCTTTGATGAGGAGCAGCTTGACGCCAGAGACCTGGATGATGCTGACATCGAAGAAGAGATAGACCCTGCCGTCCCCACCGACCCCAAGGTAGCCGAAGCTGAGCGAGAGGAGGCCCAGGCTCTCCTGGAAAGACTGGGGGCGCTGGGCAACACCGACAGCAAGTTGGTCAAGTTCTGGGGCGTTCTTCAAGAGATAACCTCGGACGGCCGTGCGGCTCTGGTCTTCTCCGAATGGGCAGATACCATGGAGTATCTGAGGGACCAATTGCGGCCCACCTATGGCAGAACGCTGGGCTGCTTCAGTGGAGCTGGCGGCCAGGTCTGGAATGGCAGCAGGTGGCTGGCTGTCAGCAAAGTCGAGATAACGGACCGGCTTGCCCGAGGCCAGCTCAGAATCCTGGTGTGCACCGATGCAGCTAGCGAGGGCTTGAACCTGCAATCGGCCAGCGCCCTCATCAACTATGATCTGCCCTGGAACCCCAGCAAGGTGGAACAGCGCATCGGACGCATCGACCGCATTGGACAGCAGCAACGGGAGGTGCGCATTCGCAACCTGTTTCTTGTGAACAGCGTAGACATGCGCGTTTATGAGCTGCTGCGCCTTCGCTGTGGTCTCTTCACCCGCTTTGTGGGACCCATGCAGCCCGTGCTCTCCTTGGCCCGAAAAGCCCTCAAGAACAACCTTAGAGAAGAGGACACCGACGCCTTCCTGGTCCAGCTTAGCAAGGAAGCCGACAAAGTCGACATGGACGCCGCCGTCGTCAATGCCTTTGTCGAGTCGGAGGCTGAGCCGCACGACGAAGTTGCGCCGCCCGTTGGTCGCGCGGACATAGAGATAGCTCTGAGTTGGTTGGCGAACTCGCACGGCAAGGTCAAAGCCAGGCAGGTCAAGGACTCGCGAACCTGGCGTCTCAGGGGGCTGGGCCGGCGGGCGGTTACCGTCACCGTTGACCGTGATACACTCGAGCGGGACCCCTCGATTGTGCCTCTGACCGCGGGAGGCGAGTTGGTGAAGCGTGTCGCAGATAGGCTGCCTTGGAGCAGTCGCATCCCTCTGGTGCGGGCTGAGCACTCCGTGGGCGCGTTTCGTTGCGTCGAGGTCCGTTGGCTGCAGGATGAGGCCGTGACCGCAGTCGAGTCAGCGTCCCAGCTTCGTGACCTTATCCGCGAGTGGGACCCCAAGCCACCTTCTCGTACGCTGCTCATACAGGCCGAAAGGCAGGCACGCTCGGCCGGTAGGCAGCGCGTCCTCGCGATGAAGAAACGGACTGAGGTCGCCGAGGAGGCAGGACTGCGACGGCAGGTCGAAGCGGCGCGCCGACGTTTGAGGCGCGAGCTAGCGCGCACCTTGCGGTGTTTCAGCGCCGACGACCTGGACGCCGTCTTCAGGCGTATGGTGCAGCGCGAATCTCAGGTGGACGGCTTCTACCGTAGAGCCCTACGACGCCTGGGTGGCTACCCGATGTGGACCCAGGACGATGTTGTGGATGCAGATAGCTTCTTGCAGGGGCTGAAGAGCAAGGACCGCGTCGCGCGCATCGCCGGTAGCGAGGTTGACGCGGCCATCAACGACCCAAGGTGGCTGGCTGCCAGCGAGGTCCCGCAATACGAGCGCGCCAGTTCCTGACCTGCTCCGGACGCCGCGCTTACGCGATGAGAGACAGGATACCCATGACCCGCATCTACGTCGGCACGAGCAGTTGGTCGCAACACACCAACTTCTATCCCGAGGGCTTGCCCTCAAACCAGCAAATCACCTTTTACGCCGGGCACTTCCCCATCGTGGAAATCAACTCCACGTTCTACAGGATGATGCCCCAGCGCAACTTCCGTCTTTGGGCCGAGCGCACACCAGAGGGTTTCATCTTCGACGTGAAGCCCTTCCGCCAGCTCACCTGGCACGACCGCAAGAACCCTCCCAATGACGAGGTGACCGAGACGTTCCGAGAGTCGTTGCAGCCGCTGAGGGATGCCGGTAAACTCGGTGCGGTTCACTTTCAGTTCCCGCCCTGGTTCAAGTTCCAGCCAAAGAACGTCAACTACATCAAGAGGGTCCGGGAGACCTTTTCGGAGGACAGGGTCGGGGTCGAGTTCCGACACCGGAGCTGGCTCGAAGGCGACCACGTGCGCCCACTGCTCCAGTTCCTGTCTGACAACCACATCAGCCTCACCGTGGTGGACGAGCCCCTACTGGGAAGCGGCAGCGTGCCCACCGTCCTGGCGGTCACCAACCCGGACCTGGTCATTGTGCGCTTCCACGGGCGCAACTACAAGAAGTGGTACGCCAGAGTAAAGACTTCGGCTGAGCGCTTTGACTATCTGTATTCGGAGCAAGAGCTCAGGGAGTGGGTCCCCAATGCTGCCGAGCTGGCGCAGAGCGCGCAGGAGATGCACGTATTCTTCAACAACAACAACGAGGACTTCGCAGTGTGCAATGGGCGTCAGTTCCGCAGGCTGCTGAGGGAGTCGCTCCCGACTGCCGAGGTCGTGGCGGCTGCTGGGGAAGGATAGGGAAAGCGGTTCATCGAGAGCCGGGCCATTGTATCCTGGGCTTGCTCAAGTGCTCATTCCACTTGGGCCACGCTCCGAGGTGTTTGCCCACTTTCGGAGCAACGCTATTGTACCACGCTACACGAACCTCGCAAGCCCGAGAGCGCCAGCGATTCCGACGTCCGTGTCCATTCCAGGTGAACCAAACCTACATCATGTGTGGGAGCTTCAAGGATCAGACCATACTCTGGCCTTAGCGTTTGCACACACCCACGGACGAAAAGGGTTTGTAGTGGCGATTTCAGTCGTCCAGCACGGCCAGCGACTGAAATCGCTACTACGAAGAGGCTATTCTCGGAGTGGTCTGCACGCGCAGGCCGGGTCTCACCAGGCCAATCGCCTGGATAGCGGAATCGGTCATTTGTGTCAATCTGGCTGGGGCACCCTTATGATAGGGGAGTGATCTCACGATGTTACGTTATTTCTTCCGCCGCTTTATGTACATGATCATGACCGTGTGGGTGCTCAGTGTTGTGAGTTTTCTGATCATCCAGCTCCCTGCTGGCGATTTTGTCACTAACCTGGCGAGCCAGTACGCCCAGCAGGGATGGCAGGTCGACCAAGCGAGATTGGATAACCTGAGGCAGCGGTTTGGCCTGGATCGACCGGTATACGTGCAGTACTTTAGTTGGGCCACGAATCTCCTGCGCGGGGACTTGGGTTGGTCTTTTCGGCAGCGGCAGTCGGTCGAAAAGGTAATTGGTGACCGCATTGGACTTACGGCGGCGATCTCCATCGCCACACTGCTCCTCACCTATCTCGTGGCGGTCCCCATCGGCATCTATTCGGCTACCCACCAGTATTCAATCGGGGATTATATCGGCATGTTTGTAGGTTTCCTCGGCATGGCCATGCCCAATTTCCTGTTGGCGCTTATCCTGATGTACATCCTTCTCAACGCAGGCCAAAGCGTGGGGGGGGGCTCTTCTCCCCGGATTATATGCGTGCGGCGTGGAGCCTGGGCAAATTCATCGATCTTCTCAAGCATCTCCCCCTGCCCATTCTCATCGTCGGTACGGCAGGCACGGCAGGACTGATTCGGGTGATGCGGGCTTCGTTGCTGGATGAACTGGGCAAACAATACGTGATCACCGCCCGTGCCAAGGGGCTGCGTGAGACCAAGCTCGTATTCAAGTACCTGGTGCGGGTGGCGCTCAACCCCATCGCCAGCACGATCGGTTGGGAATTGCCATACATCGTTTCTGGGGGGGTCATCACCGAGATGGTGCTGAACCTACCGACAACCGGTCCAATGCTGTTTAGTGCCCTTCTTACGGAGGATATGCTACTGGCAGCGAGCCTGCTGTTCTGTTTGAATGTCCTGACCGTAATGGGGACTTTTATCTCCGATATTGTGCTGGTCATAGTGGATCCCCGCATACGGTTCACCGAAAGGGAGGCCTGAGTTATGTCTGAAGCCATCTCTGTGAAGCCAGAGCGTGCAGAACTCAGCGCCGAGGAGCGATATTACCTGGCCTCGCAATGGCAGCTAATGTGGCAAAAGTTCCGCCACCACAAGTTGGCCATCATCGGGGGCAGTGTTCTGGTGGTGCTTTACCTGGCGGCCATTTTCGCTGATTTCCTGGCGCCCTATCCCAAGGATATTCGCTTCCAAAAAATTCTCCTATCATCCACCCACGCCCGTTCATCTCTTTGACGTTGAGGGCAAATTCCGGGGCCCCTTTGTCTATGCCACGACTTCGAAAAGAGATCTGGAGACACTCGAACTCATATACGAGGTGGATGAAGCTGCTCACTACCCCATCCGTTTTTTCGTGCACCGAGAGCCGTACAAGCTGCTGGGGTTGATTGATACCGACATCCATCTCTTTGGCGTTGAGGAGCCAGGGGCCATTCTCCTGTTCGGCACAGACAGTATTGGGCGCGACCTTTTCTCGCGGATCATTCACGGAGCACGGTTGTCGTTGTCTATTGGGCTGGTCGGTGTGACCCTGTCATTCTTTATCGGCGTGACCTTGGGCGGCGTCTCGGGTTATTTCGGGGGCATTGTTGACACGGTGATTCAACGCATCATAGAGTTTCTCATCTCTATACCTACCATTCCTTTATGGATGGCGTTGAGCGCCGCCCTCCCTCGGGACTGGTCGGTCGTAATGGTTTACTTTGGAATTGGAATCATTCTGTCGTTGGTGGGCTGGGGAGGGCTTGCCCGTGTGGTTCGAGGCAAGCTCTTGGAGCTGCGCGAGCTCGATTACGTTCTGGCAGCGCGAGTCTCCGGCGTCAGTGAATGGTCGATCATTCGCGTTCATATGCTGCCGAACTTTGCCAGTTACCTGATCGTCTCTGTAACTCTTTCCATTCCCGGGATGATTCTTGGGGAAACGGCACTTAGTTTTCTGGGATTGGGTCTGCGCAGTCCGGCCGTAAGCTGGGGTGTCCTGCTGGAGAAAGCGCAGAATATCGCTAGCGTGGCGATCTACTGGTGGACGGTGATTCCCGTCCTATTTGTGATCATTACGGTCATGGCCTTCAACTTTTTGGGTGATGGGTTACGCGACGCCGCCGATCCGTATAAGCAATGAGTGTGCCCGGCTTTGCAGGCAGTGCCGTCACTCCGAGGGACCGAAAGGAGCGCAGCGACTGAAGGGAGTCGAGGAATCTCTCCAACGCAGAAACGAGATCCCTCGGCTTCGTTCGGGGTGACGGAGTGGCGGTGGGTGGTCAATTACACCTGGAGAAAACCCTAGATGACACATTTGCCAGAATCAAGTTGCGGCTCAGAGCGTCCCTTGCTAGATGTGATGGATCTCAAAACCTACTTCTATGTTGATGAAGGGGTCCTACAAGCTGTTGACGGTGTCAGTTTTTCTGTGCATAGAGAGGAGACGCTCGGGCTCATTGGCGAGAGTGGTTGTGGCAAAAGCGTGACTGCCCTGTCTATTTTGCGCATCGTGTCTTCTCCTGGGCGGTTGACTGGTGGGAAGATTCTGCTCCACCTGGATGGAGATACCATCGACCTCGCTCAACTGAATCCCTCGGGCAGCGAGATTCGCAACATACGAGGCAAAGAAATCTCCATGGTGTTTCAAGAGCCAATGACCAGTCTTTCACCCGTCCACACCATCGGTGACCAAATCCGCGAGGCGATCCTTTTGCATCGCACAAAGGATAGACATGCAGCGCAAGATATCGCGCTGGATATGCTGAATCGGGTGGGTATCGCCAATCCCGCGCAGCGGATTAATGATTTTCCACACCAACTCTCCGGGGGCATGCGCCAGAGAGCAATGATCGCCATGGCGCTCTCCTGCCATCCAAAACTGTTCATTGCCGATGAGCCAACCACGGCGCTGGATGTCACCGTACAGGCGCAAATCCTCGATTTGATCAAAGAATTGCAGGCACAGTTTCACATGGCGGTTCTCTATATCACGCACGATTTGGGAGTGATCGCAGAGATGTGCCACAGAGTGGCCGTCATGTATCTGGGTAAGATCGTTGAAGCTGGATCCGTGCGGGACATCTTTTACCGCCCGTTGCATCCGTACACTGTTCTCATGCTCAAGTCCAGGCCAGAACTGACCCGGGGCGCCGGGAAACGGTTGGAGTCCATTGAGGGGACCGTGCCGGTCCCGCTCGATCTACCGCCACAGTGCGGCTTTTGCGACCGCTGTCCCGAGGCTGTGGAGGGCCGCTGCAACACGGCGGTACCAGAGCTCATCGAGAAGGCAGATGGTCACTGGGTACGCTGCTTCCGAATCTTGACGTACCAGAGGTGATCGCTGTGCTCGCAAGACCCCAGGTCTTCACAGGGCCGCTCAAACCAGAGACGAGGTAGCTGTGGAAACTGCTGAACGCATCAATAACGTTGGCGCTATATTAGAGCTCAGGAACCTGAAGAAGTACTTTCCGATTCGGACCGCCCTTTTCAGGCGAGAGGCTGGATACGTCAAGGCGGTAGATGATGTCAGCTTCAAGATTGGGCGCGGCGAGACGCTGGGGTTAGTGGGCGAAACGGGCTGTGGGAAAACCACTTTGGGGCGCTGTGTGGTGCGGTTGTACAAACCTCTGGCTGGACAGATTCTTTACCACTATGAAAACGACAATGGTCAAGATGTGGAAATAGATCTGGCCGAGTTGTCTGCCAGCGAGTTGAGGCCCTTCCGGCGCGATTTCCAGATGATCTTCCAGGACCCATATTCATCTCTCAATCCCCGCCGGACCGTGTTCGACACTATCAGCGAACCGATGAAAGCAAGCGAATCGGCTTCTGGCAAAGAATTGGAGGACCGGGTCATACACCTGATGGAGGCCGTCGGCCTTGAGACCCGCTACCTCCGACGCTACCCGCACGCCTTTTCGGGAGGCCAGCGTCAAAGAATCGGCATCGCCAGGTCACTGGCAACCAATCCGAGACTGGTTGTGGCCGATGAACCGGTCTTTGCGCTCGATGTCTCGATTCAGGCCCAGATTCTCAACCTGTTGGGGGATTTGCAGGACGAGTTCGGACTCAGCTATCTGTTTATTGCTCACAACTTGAGCGTGGTGAAATATGTGTCGGATCGCGTAGCCGTGATGTATGTGGGTCGGTTGGTTGAACTGGCTTCCACGGAGGACCTCTACGCCAACCCCAAGCATCCGTATACAGAAGCCTTGCTCTCCGCGGTTCCGATATCTGATCCTGATTTCGTACGTGAGCGGATCATCCTCAAGGGAGAGATTCCGGACCCATCCAATCCGCCCTCGGGCTGCTATTTCCATCCTCGCTGTCCTTATGCCGAAGAACTGTGCGAGAAGGAGCTCCCCTCCTGGGAAGAAGTGGCACCGGAGCACTTCGCAGCTTGTCATTTCGCCAGAGAATTCGACTTGCGCGGCATAAGCTAGGCTGACGGAGGCAAGACGATACCGTGGCATTGCTCGCTGGCCTACTGCTTCTGGCCGCTGCTTTTGCCATCATCGTAGGCCTTCTCGCGGTATATACGAGACGGGTTGCGGACCTGGCCCTGACAGACCAGTTTCGAGCGGCCGAAGCGATCGTCAACGGACGCATCCCGGGCCAATGGGTTGTGCAGATCAACCGGCGTATAGCTTGGAGAGGGGTAATACGCCTCCTCGGACGTGACGTTCGTGGCAGAGAACTGGCCCTGGCAAAGATCGACAAACTCCTTCGCTTCTACCAAAACAGCGCCTTTTTCGAAAATGCAGAAGCACGCAAGCTGCTACTCACCGAGTTGCGGCACCTCCCCGCGCTCCCCGGCGAACACTGCTTGACTGGTGCTTGCCCACTGCTCCAGGTGTGCAATGCTGCGTTTGGTTAGCTCGCCGCCCCCAGCCCCTCTCTTGGCGAAACTCATGCCGACAGTCCTGCGCCTGGAGCATTTCTCGCTGGGAGAGATGGCCTAAGAGCCGCTTCCCCTTGAGAGACAACTAGGGTTATGCTACAATGCCTGGGCAAGATCCTACACACCGCTTCCATCCTCGTAACCCACTATCACCCGGAAAGCTGGGCAGACGCCATGCTTGAGAACACCTTGTACTACGGCGACAACCTGGACAGAAGGCGGGAGTACGTCCCGGATGAGTCAGTGGATTTGATCTGTCTCGATCCACCCTTCAACTCCAACCGCTCTTGCAACGTGCTCCTCAAGGAGGCCAATGGCACCGCCAGCATCCCTCTGACCCAGGCCCAGCAGGTGAGGGGGCAGGGGAAGCTGCTGTGAGAGGCCCAACCATGGACGAGATCACCTATCGGCCCATAGGCCTCATTCATTCGCCTTTCACCGACCCCAAAGGCACGCCCATACAGCCCACGGCCGCCCGGGGGTTGAGGGGGGGGGTGAAGTATTCCCCCAGTATGCCGGGGGGCTCAAGGACATCGAGGGATTTTCGCACATCATCTTGCCGTATCATCTTCACCTGGCCAAGGAGGCGTCCCTGGAGGTGAAGCCGTTCATGGACGACCGGCTGCACGGCGTGTTCGCCACCCGGGCGCCGGCGCGTCCCAACCCCATCGGCCTGTCGGTGGTGCGCCTGATGGGAGTGGAGGGGAACAGGCTGCACATTCGCGACGTGGACATCGTGGACGGAACGGCATCGCTTATGGCCACAATGCCCTGCGTGCTCCTCTTCTTCCTGGCGCAAGGCTAATTCGTCGAGGGTGTTGCGATGTCCGGCATCAAGGGCGAGTGTCCCCTTCAGCCTCTGATGCCGACTGCACAGCGGTTTCGGCTACTTGGCCCCACCTGGGGCTAAACTCCAACTACGGTGGGCATTCAAACAAAGTGAGGGAAGAGAACGTGCAAGAGAAGACGATGCGAGGGGTCTACCCAATCCTGGTCACTCCTTTCGACGAAAAGTCTCGGGTAGACGAGGAGAGCCTGCGG
>SDBU01002185.1_pt1 | contig 26590 bp, 28 predicted proteins | sample 2277071 | NCBI WGS metagenome assembly SDBU01 (sample SAMN10397929, study PRJNA504765) | marine sediment metagenome | isolation source: marine sediment core GS08_GC12, 126 cmbsf | place: Arctic Ocean: Gakkel Ridge, Loki's castle | collected 2008 | reverse complement strand
CTATTGTTTGAGCTGTTTTTCATCACGAATTGACCAAACAAGTGCAATTATCCAACCTACGAAAGTCCAACCACCAAAAATGTTTAACAATACAATACCCAGTACGTTTCTGGCACGTCTAGTGATAGCAACTATCGTTGGTACGAAATACACTGCAAGAGATGGAAGAATTGAGAGTATAAGGGCAATTTCCCAAGGACCTATTCTAAATGGCATCGTCACCCTCCGATAAACTTATCAACCCCATCCCCTTTATCCCCTTCCCCTTGACAAGGGGAAGGGGAATTGGCTTGGAAGAGAGGCTTCGCCCCTCTTTGGCACCCCGGCTAACTTTCCCTATTTCTTCTTTTCCTTTGGCTTCTTGGGCTTTTTCACATTCTTTCTTCCCTTAGTTCCCATGTCTAGCCTCCTCTTCTAACAAGTCCTTAATTAGTTCATTATCATATTTTTTTCTGCTATCTTTATTTCTTTTCCTAACCTGATAAAACCTGAATACCTCTCCTCAATCATATCATTCAACCTGGCGGCATACACAAGTTTCTTAGGAGTATATTCAAACATCTCCGTTATATACAAAGCCAGGTTTTGAAACGACTGTTCCTCCCCCGCTTCGATTAGATTATCAAATTCTTTTAATCTCTCCTCTATTCTTTTCCCCGCGGTTGGGCTATCTTCATAAGCGGTTTGAAAAACTTCTTCGAGGGCTTCTAACAGTTGTGAAGAATGGTCGGGGAAGGCAATAGGAATCGAACGTTTGATTAAATAAAGTATTAACGTCCTGTATACATCTGAAAATCTTCTCCTCTTTGATATGTTGAACATTGGGATGCCGAGAGTCCTGTATTCCTTCCTGGTTACTGGCATAGCAAAAGTCTTCACCATGAATTTAACCAACTCTTCAATAGTCATCCCTTTAATTCTTTCTTTCATATTTAACACCATCCTGGAATTATAAAAAGACGGGCTTCTTCACATTCTTTCTTCCCTTAGTCCCCATCTATATTGCCTCCTTTTTCCAGTAAAAATTTCTCTTCTTTTATTGCAAAAGCCAATCAGTATTATCTGGATATCCCTTAATATTATATAACCAATCTAACCATGGAATATTACCTCCCGTTTCGGATATCCATATATCATATGCTTTTTTCACTAATGGTGGGCCAATTCCGGCTTCTCCTGTCCAAAATGTCCAAGATGCATATTGTCCTCTATTATCATCTACTATACTAACAACTGATGTTTTAAATGGTGCATGAAGTAGCCAAGCCCTATGTAATGGACTGGACATCCAACTATCTACTATAGTTCGTGCAAGATTTTGTCTACTAATCCCACCCCACGAAGCACCCCATGCATTCTCACCATAAGAAGCACCCATCGGCGTGTGGAAAAGTTCTCCCCGATCTGCCATCTCCTCGGTATGCGCCTTAGATAACCTATATAAATCATCATCCCATTTAGTAGGTAGCACACCAGCATTCTCCCTTTCCGTATTTACTAGCCTAAAAGTCTCCTTTTCCAGTGCTAGTAAAGCCTGCTCTTCTCGCTCGGCTTGTTCTTGGGTTTGCTCCTTTTCCCTTACCTTGGTAATAAAAGGCTTGGCGTCATTTATAGCTATAGTAAAACTAATGCCTTCCACTGCTTCATGCACGAGTTTAGCAGTAACTATACCTATGACTTCTCCATTGAGGTTTATTAGTGGCCCGCCACTATTCCCTGGGTTGATGGCAGCATCCGTTTGGATAAAATTAACCCCGTCGCCGCTTCGGAATGCTGAAATTATTCCTTTGGAAATAGTCGTACCACCCTCTAAACCCAGAGAATAACCTATTGCTATTACCTCTTCTGCAATATCCACTTTATCAGAATTACCAAGTGTTACTATTGGAAAATCAAGCCCACTGGCTGTAATTTTAATAATTGCCAAGTCTCTAATCTCATCCTTCTCGATTACCATGCCCTGATATTGTCCGCCACCCATTAGCATAATTGTTGCTGATTGGACATCTTCAACAATGTGGTTGCTTGTGAGTATATAGCCTGATTTATCTATAATCATTCCCGAACCCCCACCATCCTCAACTACTACCATAACTACCGCAGGTTCAACCTTTGCGACAGCATTGGTTACATCCTCTCGCACTGGGGAAGTTTCCTTAACGAACTGGGCGACCTTACTGCCTTGATTCCTAACATAATCTAGGGAAGTGTCCTTGTAAGTGGCTAGAGGTTCAATGCCAGCAAAAGCGCATATCAGGGCAATGGCCAGCAGCGAAAAGGTAACTAACTTGAAACTGGGGCGTATCCGTTTGTACTTCGGGCTGCGCAGTACTGAAATAATCCAGATTAAGAATCCAACCTCTAATAGGAGTACCACCGTACCTAAGGTCGTATCAGCTTGGTGGGTAAATAAGAGATAACTTCTTCGAGCCACCTCTCCTAAACCAGCAATAACCAGCAGATTCAGCGATAGTTTACCAATTCTCTTAAATCTTCTCCCTGCACGTGGGCTGATACGAATCTTTCTTGCTATACCCGCAATAACATCCTTTAAGGCTAAACTAGCTATAACGAGTCCGGCAGAAAGAATTAGAATACCCGAGGTGTTTGGTGCCCCCCAGATACCAAGCAGGGTTAATAAACAAGCAACGATGACAAGAGCTCTAACAATATTTACCGCCAATGTGGTAGGGGGTTGGGGAGCTCTAACTTTAGCCAAGTAAAGTCTCAGTTTAGGCAAATAAAGTCTTACCATTTTTTCGCTTAGGCTAACAGCTACCCATATTAAGGAAAGAACAAAAAGGCTGGCTATTATCTTGCCAACTATAGTTTTGGCTTCTGATGGTAATACCGAAACTTGAATAGCTATAAAGGAACCCAATAAAAGGAACCAGTGTAAGAAATGGGTGCGCGTCTTATCAATAACTAATTGTCTTCCTTCCCATTTTGCCTTGACTAACCACTGGTTGAAAACATCATAGGCAATCCTTCTCAGCCATAGACCAACAACCCAGAAGGCGAGGAAAATAAACGCCGGGATAGCTACCACAAGCCAATTCTCATTTATCCACTGAATCCACTGAATCATTGCCCTTGCTTGCTTCCTCCAAAATCATCTATTAAGGGAAACTTGAAGGGTCTTCGCCACTTCAAAACCTCTATTTTTAAATCCACCTTGTCCTCTTGCTAAAACTCTTAGCTGAACTGGGGCTGGGGAGATGCTCGTCCACCAGAGATGACTCCACCAGTTGCCAGAAGTTCTCTCTATCGGCCCCGGTGACCACCGCCTGCTCATGGGCTTCAGACAGTGCCACCGGGTAACCGTGACCCCGCCGGCACTGGTCTAAAACCAGAGTATGAGCCAGATTGAGCTGGTTTTCATCCCTGGCTACCCACTGCGGAATCTCAACCCTGGCTATTTCATCATCCACCCTCAGGTAAAAGAAATAGACCGAGTGCTCTCCATAGTATTTTCTCACTACAGAGGATTGACTGATAAACAGCGCTGACCTCTCCCCTTGACCCAGTATACTGGCAAACAGCTCTCTGTCCCGAACACCGGCCACGGCATCACATTCTCTTTTCTCACAGTCCTGGCAATGGCGGTCAGTGTCAAGAGGGTCGTTGGGGCAAAGAGCCACCCGCAGGGCATTGACCACATCAGCGCTGCGAGGGAAGCTGATATAGCTGGCCAGGGCAAGTCTCTTATCTCTATTGAGCTTTCTCATCTCGTTAAGGTAAACAAGAAAACCTTTGTCCAATAGTGTCTCAGTGACGAATTCGGGGTAAGCCTCCAGACCCCAGAGAATGAGTGAGCCGTCAAACAGTGCCAGACTTGAGCTACCTACTGGCAGCCCTGCCGCCAACTCAGCCAATCGGTGGCACTCATCGGCACTACGCTTGATACCTAAAAGGGGGCCTTCTATTGGCTGCTCACGACCTCTGACACCGGGCGGCGCAATAACCAGGTCTTCATCTCCAGCATAGAGGCTGGGAAAGCTATCAAGGACGGCATTAGGCTGAGTACCGTAGTGAAGAACAACACTACTTATGTTTATCAAATAGCACCTTGTTGACCGGTGGCGGTCAACATCAATATGGGAACCATCGGTAGCGATAACAGTGAATTCGGCAGGCAGGGGTAATGGTTTATAGTGCTGGTCAAGCTCATCTACCAGACCAGCCACCAACCAGGTAGTCTTGCTGGATGCAATCTTTTTTCTTAAATAATTAATGTCGCTAGACTTATCATGAAGAACATCCAGAGCATGGTTGAGACGCTCTTGCTTTTCTGCACCGCCAGCTTTCAGTTTGGCGACCATCCCCACCACCTGAGAAGTCACCTTAGTTAAATCTAATGACATACCTCTTACCTCTAAATAATTGAGTACTCAATCAAACCTCTTAAGACAAAGTATAATTCATTAAAATAGTGAACTCAAGCCATACAGAGATTCTTAATTAACCTTACCCCCTTTGTCCCCCTCTCCATGATATGGATATATATTCCTTGCATGAGGGGGAAATGATTATGCAAGAGGGGCTTCGCCCCTCTTGCACGCCCCCTTAACTGAATCCCCTTTAAATGATATGCTACAATATTATGGCAAGCCTAGATTTTAGAAAGGTTCTTTTATGCTCCCAATTCTGCTAAAGGTGGTTGGAATTTCGTTATCAGGGGTAATGATGCCCGGCCCGATGACTGCCGTCGCCGTGGCCAAAAGCTACCGGACCCCATGGGCTGGTGCCCAGATAGCCCTCGGTCATGCTGTAATAGAAGTCCCTCTGATACTACTGATATATTTTGGATTTGACCAGTTCTTTGATAATACCACTGTACGGTTAGTATTTAGTGTGCTGGGCGGCGGTATGCTCATCTGGCTTGGTGTAAGCATGTTTCGCGCCCGAACTGAGGTAGTCCGGAGTGGCAAAGATTTACCCTATAATGCCGTTGTTGCCGGTATCCTTACCAGTGCGCTTAACCCGTTTTTCCTGTTGTGGTGGGCGACTGTAGGTATTAAACTCATTATGGAATTTCATGATTTCGAGACAAAGGGATTAATCGCGTTTACTCTTGCTCATTGGCTATGTGACCTCGTCTGGCTTTCACTGGTTTCAATTCTGGTCTATCGAACCCACTCACTCTGGGGAAGGAATTTTCAGGAGGGGCTATTTATTGCCTGTAGCCTGTTACTTATCGGGTTTGGCGCTTGGTTTGTAGTATCAGGCATCCAGTTGGTGGTTTAGGCTAAAGGAGAAAACCTCCCTATTGCCTGTCAAGCATTATATCTATACGTAGGTTACAGGAGGTTACAAGGCATTCAGCACATTCTGTGCTACAGGGTTCGACATGAATAGTTACACTAGAACTAGGCAGCCTATCTTCCAAATCCTGTTCCAAATGGTCACACAGCTGATGTGCATCTTCTACATTGGCATTCTTGGGCATTACCAGGTGAAGGTCAACGAAGCGCTGGCTTCCTGCCTTACGGCTACGTATTTCATGGAAACTAACTAGCTGAGTACGATGCTCCCTAATACATGACATTAGGGTCTCCTCTTCAGCATCAGGTAACTTTGTATCCATTAACCCACCAATTGACCTCTTCATCGTGTAAAAAGCTGTTCTTGCGATTACTAAAGCTACTAACAAAGCAACGATGGGATCAAATATGGTAAGCCCTGTTAGCCTTATCAAAATTAACCCAATCAAGACAGCGCACGAGCTCAACAGATCGGCAAACATATCGCGCCCAGTTGCTTCTAAAGCTACAGAATCGGTGGCTCGGGCTACTCTCAATACATACCAAGAACCAGCTCCATTTATCACTATTACCGCTACCCACACATAGATCCCTACAGTTAGCATCTCGATAGTGCTCCCTGCAATTAGCCTTTTTACTGCTTCATAAAAAATTGTGCCGGCGGCAATAAATATTAAGCCTGCTATAACAGCGCCAGCGACATTCTCAGCCTTACCGTGTCCGAAGGTATGTCCCCCATCGGGTGGTTTAAGTGCTACCCTGATGCCAATAAAACCAATAATTACCCCCGCTAGGTCAATAACGCTGTGGATTGCATCAGCCCTGATAGCGATACTTCCAGTAAGGATACTGATAATTACTTGAATCAATACCAGCAGGCTGACACAAGCTATAGCAAGCTTAGAAGTATTTTCTTTGGTGGCCGACATAATTCATGCCCCCTCGGCTTTACCGACGGGTAGACGCCATTTAATGAATCTGCCCCATTCGCCCTTTTTCCAGACTACCAGCAATTGAGGAGCGATACAGAGTGAGCTATAAGTTCCGGCAATGATACCAATGAGTAGAACTACAGCGAAATTCTGAATTGCTACCCCAATGAAGAGCAATAGGGCCAATACCATAAATAGTGTCGTCAAGCTCGTATTCATTGAACGGCTCAGAGTCTCAACCAGGCTATTATTAACTACCACCTCAAAGTCAGACCTTGCATCCTTGCTCAAATTCTCGCGTATTCTATCAAAAACGACCACAGTATTATTCACACTATAGCCAATAACAGCCAGGATGCCAGTAACGAACATTAGATCGATTTCCCAACCCAATATGCCGCCAAGAATAGAAAAAACCCCTAGTGCCACCAGGGTATCATGAACCAGGGCTATTATGGCACAGGTGCCATAGCGGAAAGGATTCGGCATCTTGCGAAATGCCCAGGCGATATAAAGCAGTATACCGACGGCAGCTATAGCTACCGCAATAGCTGCATTCCGTGTCGTTTCAGCAGCTATCATAGGCGAAACAGCGTCGAACTCCCTAACTTCAAGGGTACCAAGCCCAGTGGTTAGCCCAGCCTCCAATTCAGTCTTAGCCTTACCGCTCAGCTCTGGTAAACGGATTAAGAAATCACCCCCTCCGATGCGTTGAATAATGACATTGGCATAGCCTAGACTAGCCAGTTCCTTTTTCAGTCCATCCTGATCTACTTCCTGCTCGAAGCCAACCGTCATCATCGAGCCGCTACTAAATTCAACTCCCGCTTTGAGACCAAAGGTTCCCAGAGAAATAACACCACTAAGTATTACTACACCAGAAATAAAAAAGAACCAGAACCTTTTACCGGTAATATCAAACATTATTTCCTTCCTAAATAAGGGCTGAATAGCCGGGGCCGCTCCGCCAAGGCAGTGCCTATGAATAGACGCAGTAAGGTCCGAGTAACAACAATAGCGGTAAACATGCTCACCGCCACACCGATAAGAAGGGCCAGGGCAAAACCCATTACCGGGGCGCTGGCCGCAATACTACTGCCCAACCAATAGAGAATAATACAGACAATAATAGTAGTTACATTGCTATCCCTGATAGCTGTCCAGGCACGATTAAACCCGGTTTCGATAGCTGCTCCTAGTGTCCGTCCCGTTCTTAATTCCTCCTTCAACCGCTCAAAAATAAGCACATTGGCATCTACCGCCATGCCTATAGACAGGATAAAGCCACCTAGTCCGGCCAGGGTAAGAGTGACCGATAACAATTTAAATAGTGCCATTACCAGCGCCCCGTAAAAAACCAGAGCCAAGCTGGCTAAAACCCCAGGTAAGCGATAGTAGGAAATCATAAAAAGCATGACTATTATTATCCCAATCAACCCTGCCTTGACACTCATATCAACGAAATCAGAGCCCAGTATAGGCGACACCGTTTGGTCATAGATTATTTTAAGGGGCATAGGTAGGCGGCCAGCATTCAACTGCTTAGATAACTGGGTAGCATCATTCAAACTCAGCCCCGTAATTTCACCCCTATTTACAATCGTCGCCTGAACAGTAGGAGCAATGGGTCTACCCTGCTCTCCCAGTAAGGCCTCATCACCTTCAAAGATGCCTAACCGCTGACCGATGAGCCGTCCGGTAATTTCTTCAGATAATTTGCTCCCCTCTTCATCCCATTCAAATATTAGCAGTATTCTGCCCATATTATCCCGATTTACAAAGGTATTTTCCTTAAAGTACCGGCTGGTTAGTGCTTTTTCCTCGCCGTCAATCACTGCCGTAGCTGGTTTCCATCTACCCAGCTCATTCTCCCACTTCGCCTCTTCGTCTTCGGCGGCTAGTTCCCCAAACTCCAGTACAGCCACACGTGAAAGACTCTCTTTTTCTTTATCAGTAATGCTGAGACCAGGCAGTTCTACCATAATTCGGTCACCGCCCTGTTTCTGGACAAGCGGCTCGGTTACCCCCAGCGGGTTAATCCGGTTCTCGAGAATTGCCATCGCTCCCTCTACAGCATCAGCCTCCCCACCTGGCTCTATTAAAGACAGGTCAGCCTTATAAACGATGTGAATACCACCCTGCAAGTCCAACCCTAGCCGTATTCCCCTCTTACCCAATATCCCCTCGTCAATTGGCAAAACTACCAACGCGGCCAGGGTAAAGATTATCAATACTACTATGAAAACCAGTGTATTTCTTCTAACCATACTTTTTATTACCCCACCTTACTCAATAGACAGTCACGGGTATAAGCTAGAGCCTCCTGTCTGGTGGTCACCTCCCCTGAGGCTTGCGCTTCATGCATTGCCTCCAGAACCTCTCCAATTTTAGGCCCCGGACTCATACCGAAGATATTAATTAAATCATGCCCATCAACTAGCTTGGCTGGGTGCGCTATACTCTCCTGCTCGAAGCGTTGAGAGAGCACATACTCTACCACCTGGACGTGTTCTTGCCAGTGAGGTAGATTCAGGTGTGGACCTCGAGTAGCCAGATGGTCGGCCATGTTCAAGAAAAGTATATCAATGCCAGCCTCTCCTGTATCACGAAAGTACCGGTAAATAGCCCGGCGAGTGGGAAGTTCATCTTGACTCATCTGGCCCGGCCGGAGGTGATGCCTTACCATAGTCTCTACCAGCTTTACCTCTTTGGCACTAAACCTCAGCCTCTTCAGAATATCAGCCGCTATGGCTGCCCCCTCCTTAGCATGCCCTAGAAAACGTATCCGACCATTAGCATTAATAGCTTTGGTTTGAGGTTTGGCAACGTCATGAAAAAGCGCCGCCAGTTTGAGTAGTAGCCTTCTGGTACTACCGCTACTAACCTCCTGTTCAAAGTGCTGAGCCAGCACTGCTGACCACGGAACGACAGCCAAGGCCTTCTCATCAGCATATTCCCAGGCTCCCTGCCTGAGTAGAAAATCAACAGCAATCACCATCTTAAGAGAGTGCTCAAAAACATCCCAGAAGTGCTCTTTGGGCTGCTCAACCCCCTTTGTCTCGGCCAGCTCTGGAAACAAAGCCATTAGTAAGCCCAATTTATCAAGATAAGGTAAAAATTGCCCAGCACCGGAAACAGCTAGAAGCTTTAGTAGCTCTTCTCTTACTCGCTCACCAGCTACATTGGTTATGAGGTAAGAGTAGCGCTGAATTAGAACCTCGGTCTCAGTATCAATACTAAAATTAAGCTCGGCAGCCAAGCGCACCGCTCGTAATAAGCGTGCCGCATCCGATTCGAAAGTTGTCTCAGCAACCGCCCGAACCACACCCTGATGAAGGTCGTCCCAGCCATTAAAAGGGTCTACAAGTTGAACATCAGGAGAGCCCTTCCTTAATTGGCGAAGGTCAATTGCTATGGCGTCTATAGTGAAATCACGTCGTGCCAGGTCCTCCTCAATGCTGCCAGTAAACGTGGAAAAATCAAGCTCCCACTGAACCTTGGTTGAGGGCGCTCCCTTATCAATTACAACCACTCTGCCCATCTTATTCGCCTCATCCAGCAAGACGTACTTACCCCCAAGAGCAATAGCTACCTTAGGAGCTATCTCTAGTGCATCTGACGCTACTGCAATATCAATATCAGCCGTGTCTCGCCCCAGGGGCACATCACGCACCAACCCACCAACAACATACGCTTGAATATCCTGCTCAGCGAGAAAATCGCTTACCTTGGTCAATAGTAACCAGACCTCGGACTCAAGTCGACTGGTGAAAGAGTCCTTCAGGTCTACTTCAGCAAAGCGCATTCTCACCACCCAAGCCTTTAATCTCCTCTGAAAAACTGCACTTTCGGGGGTTCTTAATAACTAGCTCAAACCTTTCCATTCACTCCTATCAACTCAAACTACACTATACTCCAGCTTGACTAATTTATCAAGAGAAACTTATAAAGGGGCTCATCTATACCACTTGACAAATGACATATATATAGCTATTATATAGCCAGTTGTCATCAAGGAGGTGCGACCATGATAGTGAAGACAAGGATTTTTGAGTTTTGCAATGGGGTGTACAAGAACCTGTCTGAGTTAGCTCAGGCTATGGGAATATCAATAAGTCAGATTTACCGTGTACGGGAAGGTAAACGCCACATTAATCAAAAATTCATTGTCGGGGCAATAAATGCCTTTCCCAATTACAAGCTTGATGAGCTGTTTTATCTTGCCCCTGAGTTGCCAACTGTCAACAACGACAACCACCGCTATCAACATTCAGCAACACATTTTACAGATGAGACAGTGTCCAAAGAGAAACAATGGGTAGGGAGCACAGGCAAACTTTCATGAGCTATCTAAAGAAATAAAGAAGGGTGCCGAGTCAGCAAATAAGGTTCTGAATTACCTACCACGTTCATCCAACATATTGTTAATTTCCCTGCTTCTCCTTATCCCCTGAGGTTAACTTGAACTGGTGGACCAAGTGCGCCAATCTTATATATCACTTGGTTCAGCACCAAACCCGCTGGCACACTGAAACGCATTCTTCCCTGAGTCTCTTCCCCTAGAAATAGGTTAGTCAATCTGCGTTTTCCCTCCAGAGATATCGTCTTTAGCGCCTCGCCATATGCTTTGGGTTCAGTATCCATAAGAATCACATTTAGGGGATTTACTGTAGCATCGGGTTCAATTGAGGCATTTTTTAAATGCTTATATCTATAAACACGAGCTCCTGCTTCCCCTTGGCTGTCTCTGTCCATATAAGTTTGAATTTCTCATCGCCGTATTCGCTTTCCCGCTTTTCAATGGAGCTTAAATTCTCTTGACCTTACCCTCATTTTGCGTTAATCTATTAAATTAAGAAGTGAGAACGAATGTTATAAGGAGGCTTAAGAAGGCTAATGGAAGGAAAGATAGTTTATTTTGTGAAACCTGGTCCTGAGAACACGGAGGAAGTGTTCCGTATCGCCAAACTTCGAGCGGAAGAGCTGGGTATCAAGAGCGTTGTGGTAGCTTCTTCTACCGGAAAAACTGCAGCGAGGGCTACCGAAGCCTTTGAGGGGATGAGGGTGGTTGCAGTGAGTCACGTTACAGGTATGAGAGGACCCGATATCCAGGAATTTACCGAGGGAAACAGGCAGAAGGTAGAGAGTAAAAGTGCGGTGGTGCTTACTACTGCGCATGCCTTTTCCGGGATAGACGCAGCCATGCGCAAGAAGTTCAATATGCATCTATTGGGTGATGTGATAGCCAACACGCTGCGCACTTTTGGGGAGGGAATGAAGGTAGTCTGTGAGATTAGCCTCATGGCGGCTGATGCTGGCTTGGTGCGCACTGATGAAGATATTATCGCCATAGGAGGCACTGACAGCGGGGCAGATATCGCTGTGGTGCTCAGACCAGTCAATTCTAGGAACTTCTTCGACCTCAGAGTTAAGGAGATTCTCTGTAAGCCTCACTTCTAGGAGGTTGTTTACCAAGGGAGATTTGAAGAGGCTCTACTCTTTCAAAACCCACCATTTTCAGAATCACTATCAGCTACGCAGAGGTTGTTTAACGAGGAAAGGGGGATAAAGGGGGTGAGGTTGATAAGCAATCTCTTACTCATTGCATTGCACCAACAGCAACGCCTATAATAGTCTTTAACAGTGATTGGATATCCTATAGAAAGGCAGAAGGATAGTGAGCTATCAGGAACATAAAGAAAAGGCGCCCCAGAGTGTAAGCTGTGCCGTTCTCACCATCTCTGATAGTCGAACGGAACGGGATGATGAATCGGGCAGGCTGATCAGGCAAAAGCTAAGTGAAAATGGGCACCGGGTGATGTTTTACTCTATTTTAAAAGACGAGGCAGACTCTATTAAGAAGAAAATATCTGAACTACTGAGTCAGGAGGAGCTTCAAGTCATTATTTCTAGTGGTGGTACTGGAGTAAGCCACCGGGATATTACCGTAGAGACAGTATCCCCCATTCTTGAGAAAAAGCTGGAGGGTTTTGGCGAGCTTTTTCGCTCCTTATCTTACCAGGAGATAGGCACCGCCAGTATTATGAGCCGAGCCATTGCTGGTGTGGTTGGGGGAAAGGTTATTCTTTGTCTTCCCGGCTCTCTTGGGGCGGTAAATCTGGCGATGGACAAGATAATTTTACCTGAAATCGGGCACATGGTTAGGGAGGCAACAAGGTGAAACCTTTTGGAGCACTTCTTTCCTTTGAGGAAGCTAAAAAAGTTGTCGAGGCAAAGATAGAACCAATTACCGGTGTGGAGGCGGTTAATATTGATGATGCCTCGGGGAGGGTTCTAGCCGAGAACATTGTGGCTACCTTGAGCATACCTCCCTTTAATAGAGCGGCTATGGACGGTTATGCCGTTAAAGCTAAAGATACCTTTAATTCTGGTCAATTTACTCCCAAGGTGCTTAATCTGATTGGTGAACTACATGCCGGAGAAACACCCCGTGAGAGAGTGAATGCTGGGCAGTGTATTCAAATCGCTACCGGAGCAATGATGCCTAAGGGTGCGGATGCTGTGGTCATGGTTGAGGACACCGAGGCAGAAAATAAGAGAGTGAAGGTGTTCAGGTCAGCCTACCCGAAAGCTAATGTGGGCAAGAAAGGGGAGGACATCAGGGAAGGAGAGCCTGTTCTAAGGGATGGCTTTGTTTTGGATGCAGGGAAGGTAGGAGTGCTTGCCTCTCAGGGGGTAAACCAAGTCAAAGTCTACCAAAAACCGAAGGTGGCTATCCTTCCTACCGGAGAGGAGGTAGCTGAGGTTGGCCAGAGGTTAAGGCAAGGGCAGGTCTATGATATTAACTCTCATACTATCTCTTCGGTAGTGAAGGCCAACGGTGGCATTCCCATCAAGTTGGGAATCGCCGGTGATGACTCCGAGGAGCTCAAATCAACCATTGCCGAAGCTGTAAAAAGTGACCTAGTCGTTATCTCGGGAGGTTCCTCGGTAGGGGAGAGAGACCTATTAGTAGATGTCCTCCAGGACTGGGGAGAGGTTCTGTTTCACGGAATTCAGGTAAAGCCCGGAAAACCAACCATTTTTGCCATGATAGAGGGGAAGCCTCTCTTTGGGATGCCTGGCTATCCTACTTCCTGTCTGATTAACGCCTATCTATTTATTATGCCGACGATAAGAAAGATGGCTCACCTGCCACCGAAAAAAGGGGAGACTGTTGAGGCTAAACTTTCCCGAAGAGTACCCGGCAGCGTGGGTAGAAGGCAGTTTTTGACTGTCAGAATCGAAGGGAATGAAGCTGTCCCTGCCTTTAAGGAATCGGGAGCGATAACGAGCATAGCCGAGGCGGATGGCTACATAGAGATAGCCGAGAATATCGATTTGCTGGAGAAGGGCGAGCCAGTTATGGTGACGCTGTTCTAGACTCCTGGCACACTGAAAATAAAAAATAAGGAAACGATTCAAGCTAATTAAGGAATCGTTTCTGTAGTTATGTTAAGTGTTTTGAGACTTTTGATACTCGAGGGGACAGATGTCATAGGGTATTGACATTTTACACGAAAGCGTGTAAAATAAAAGAAACAACAGCGGTGAGGGCTAAAATGTTAACTAACCATTTTGCTTTTGATAAGTTATTGCTAAATGAAGGAAAGGTGAATTAGGCTTAATGAAAGTAACAACTTGGGGGATAGAAGGCATGCAAACAGGGGTAGAAAAGCACGTCATATTCCGTGACTTAATGCCAGAGATACTTTCTACCACATACGCAACATTCGGGCTTTATAAATACCCTGCTAAATTCATTCCTCAAGTCATAGCTTATGCCCTTAAAACATTCGCTAATTCCGGTGATAGCGTATTTGACCCATTCGCAGGATACGGAACAGTGGGGACGGTAGCAAGATTATATGGCAATGATTACGAGCTTTGGGACTTAAACCCTTTGCTTGGGCATCTGCATTCAGTAGCATCAATGGCACCAGTAGAGATAAATGTAGACCGGCTAATATGCCAGATGAGAACGTATGAGAGGTCGTATTATCCAGACTGGTCTAATATGGCTTACTGGTATCCAGAGAACTTTTTACCTATGATTCAGAAGGCATGGGGCTTTTATCATTCTTTGGAAGATTCTGACTTACAGCGTGTTCTTCTTATCCCGCTCCTCAAGACAACACGTTACTTCTCATTTAACGATGACAAAAGACAAAAGTTATCTACGTCTCCCTTAGCACGTAAAAGAACAGATAAACTCCAATGCCAAGATTGGCAGGACATCTTCTTTAACAAGATACACATTAATATAGACCAAGTTTTAAGAAGGCTTGAAGAATATGCCAGCCTAAACCCTAGACAAGTGACCGCTACTATCAGAGCTGGCGTGGATGCCTTTACCACTGATTTGTCAGGCAAGCATGATATTCTTCTCACTTCACCACCTTATTTGCAGGCTCAAGAGTATATTCGTTCTACTAAAATGGACTTATTTTGGTTAGGCTATCCGCAGAGCCGGATAAAAGAACTTGGTAAAATGGAGTTTCCTTATAGCCACGTGCCTAGCGTCCCTATATATTCTGATACCTACGAGAGTCTTTTAGAGACCATTGCCGAGCCCCATATGGCTAAGGTATTTCAACAGTATTTTCACGGAGTACTGGGAACTTTGACTCGCCTTCAAGAACATATCACGAATTATCTTCTTCTTTTTGTGGGGCCAGCTACTATTAGAACAAAACCAGTCCCAATAGACCGCATATTTATGGAGCATTTTCAGGCACTAGGCTGGCAACACGAAGCTACGCTTATTGATACGATTGTTGCACGGGCGATGTTCTTCTACGAGCAGAACCCAGCCACACATTCCAATGATAACAGAATGACCACTGAGCATTTGCTAGTGCTTTCGAGAGGATGAATTATGCGGATGAGGAAGGATGCCGTAGACCTGGCATTGCGAAGTGACGAAAGCCGAATCCTTGCAGCGTTCTAGTATGGGATAGTTATTCTTGAGGTCTGCTATCTTGCCTAAGGATATACTAGCTTGGTCCAATTTTTCTATAAGTACGGCAGGAACGAAATAGAGATCGTATGCATCAGGATCACGGGGATGCACGCCTATTACTACGTCACACGTCTTTGTCGATTGTCTGTAAATCTTAATATCAGATACATATTCTCTATCAATGCCACCTCTACCACCACCTGTGAATGAGACAGATTTTTGTGCAGTTTTCACCTGAGCCCTTATGATATTCTCTCCTTGTTCGGTTAGTAACACAATCACAATATCGTAAGGGGATAGCGGTAAATCCACTAGTGAGACATTGCCATAGCGTTTCATCAGGATGCCTGCGACAATGTGTTCGTGAGCAAAGCCACTGATTGCAGCGTCTCGCCCTCGTTTTTCAGCCTCAGTCATAGTGTCATAATGATAACTGCCCTATAGTCCAGAAGTCAAGGCAAGGAGAGCGGTAGACTTTTGATACAGAAGGCAGTTGTGATACAAAGCCCTTATTAAGGGAAGGGGGATAGGGTTATTAAATCTCTTTACCCAGCCAGCAGCTCCTCCCGCCCTTTTTACTTTCCAAGTATATATCAGTAATGGTCATGGCTCGGTCTATAGACTTGCCCATGTCGTAGATGGTCAAAGCGGCGACCAAAGCCTCTTTTTCCCACCTCTTTGTTTCACTCTCCCAACCGTTTAACTCATAACCTGACTTAAATTCCTGGAGGGTAAGGGCATGGCTAGCATTAATGCGGCGCCTATTGTCGCAACAACAGTGAATATTAACCATTATCGGGTCATAAACACCGAGCGTGTCAAAGACCCATCCGGCTACTGGTGGACCAATAACCATCCCCACCATGGAACAGGTGCTTGCCAAGCCAGATATGGTGGCAAACCTTTTGGCGCCGAAGTATTCTCTGAGGAGAGGTGTCCTAACCGGGACAAACCCACTGATTCCGAGACCAAAAACGATAGCGAACAGAATCATTAACGCTAAAGAACTACCATCAATAAGCCAAAAGAGCAACAGGCCGATACTCGTCAGCATCATAGAAATGGCGCTTTCCAAGGCAACTTGGCTGAGGCGCGTGGTTGATTTTCGTATCAATTTCTCTTACAATATGCTCGAAATTGAGTAGGAGGTTGATAGGGACATACTATCGTCAAGCACAGGGATAATGCCATAACGAAGGAAAGTAAAAAATGTCAATCTATGAGAGTCGGTAAAGGAAAAAATTCTATGCCAAAGGAACTTAGTCATGGCAAAAAAGGAATTCATTATCATGCCTAGCAGGGTGGACCTGCCTTTTTCGTCCGCAGTAAGAGCTGGAGACTTCATCTTCGTCTCCGGTACTACGGGCAGCACGGATGCCCAGGGCAATCCAGTTGAGGGAATAGAAGCCCAGACCAGGCAATGTTTGGAGAATATAAAGCAGGTTTTACAGGCAGCCAGTTCATCTTTGAGCGATGTCGTAAAAGTAACCGCCTTCTTAGCCGATGTTGATGATTACGCCAAGATGAACGAAGTGTATCGAGGCTACTTTCCTAAAGACCGTCCGGCTCGCTCAACGGTGATAGCTGGTTTGGTACGTCCCAATATGCTCTTTGAGATGGAATGCATCGCCTACAAACCCTAGGCTCTTGAGTGTCAGGTGGGTTTTTGCCCCTCTGGCTCCAGCACTGGCTAATGCTTTTTATAATGCCACCGGGGTTTTGTAGTTACCTCAGATGTTGAGGCAGCCTCCTACACCAATAGTGAGGCATTTAAAGGATATGAGCTTCCTCTGAATGAAAAGGGGAAGTTCGGAAACTGTCCACACTAATGCAACAGTTAATTTTTTCTGGAAATTGTGATAATATATTACTAGAAGATAGGAGTGTAGCTCAGTTTGGGAGAGCAGCGGTCTCCAAAACCGCCGGTCGGGGGTTCGAGTCCTCCCACTCCTGCCAGTTTCTACTACCTAGCTCAAGTCCCCTTACCAACATCCACAGCTTATCTCTAACTTGAGATCACCTTTTTGTGGTTGCCGCTGCTTACGTCCATCTCGGCTATGAACCGAGCAACGTCTCCCCGTCTAAATCTTCGGTCACCGCGACGGGTAATACGATATGCCTTTATTAGTCCCCGGTCACTCCACCGCCTCACCGTGTTGCTGTGGACATGAAGAAGCCGGGCTACCTCTTTTACTGTCAGCATCGGCCCCATTTGATTATCACTTGTCATATCTTTCCTCCTCTACCCTCTAATTACCTTTTCTTAATGATAATTCACCTAAGCTATCCAAACAATCACCCAAATGGGCTAATTGGAATAGTAATTAGTCATAGGAAAAAAGTTCAAAGTTGGGAAGAAAAGTTAAGTTAAGCCTATTGACATTCACCTTTTGACGCAGTACTATTCTAGTTATACCAATAGTACTAGTTCTTTAGTCAGATGCCTTGGCAGTAAAGAAATAGGTAAGAAACCCGGGGCGATAGGCCAAAGAACCTGAATGGAAAGAGGAGAGAAGAAGGTGGCTTGGCAAAGAAGACGGCGTAGCTATTTTTTCTGGATAGCGTTGGCAGCAGCGCTGATGATAGTTTTGGTTATTGGTATGTGGCAGCTATTCAGTTTTTTCCAGGTGAGTATCTCTGATGTACGAGACATGGTAAAGGATTCTCCCCTGGGAAAGATCGCTGGGATTGTCACTGATTGGCCGGTACCTGCAGTAACAGATAACGGGACAAGCTCATGGCCTGTATGGACAGGCTCATGGTCTGTATGGACAGGGGATGAAGGGACAGGCTCAGGACCTGAAGGCTCAGAGGATGAAGGGACACAACCAGAGTCTGGAGGAGGGGGCAGTCCCCCACCAGAGAAGATTCTAACCGTAGGTCCGGGTAATATCATATGGATCAACACCGATATTACATACGGCGTAGTCTTCCCCGGGGAGATACTAACCGATTACTTCACTGTCCACCTTGTAGGTACCACTAGTGCCACTTATACGGTAAATATGACACTAGCCGGCGACATGGATATGAGACCTTACCTACTGGTAATGAGAGACCCAGCCGAGGACCCAGAAGGTGAGCCAGATTCTACAGCTAACGGAACTATAAGTGACTATTGGGCCAACGGCAGTTTGACCTACTCATCAGACAACAGTGATAAGTGGCTGGTAACATTTTATGTGCCTGATGTGGTGGGTATTTACCAGGCAAACATTGAGATAGTGCCCACTGATAACACGACGGTAACAAAAGACTAAAGCAGGGTAAATAAAACAGTATGAGAATAAAGCTGAGCGGGAAATTCTTACCAATAGCGATTGCTGGGGTGCTGCTCGTGGGCCTGGTGCCCGCAGTAGCCGCCTATGAGGCACACTTAATTGATATAAAAGCCCACGTGAAGCAACTTCCACCAGCCACCCGCACTTATGGCTTCTGGAAAACACATCTGGACTACACCACACACGTCTTTAATGACTTCCTGGGTAGTCACATTGACATTGGCTGGAAGGACATATATTCAGTGTCAGACCTGATGGGTGTATTCTATGCTGACGTGGAAAAGTTTTCGGACAACTCGACCCACCGCAACGATTTATGTAAGGAAAGAGTTAAGACGTCTCATCAGGCCCTGGCGGCAATCCTTAACAGTGCACTCCCTAACCCTGCCCCTATACCCGTAAGTCTGTTAGATATCAAATCCATCCTCAGTGGCACATATATCCCCGATATTCACGACTTGGGCATAATGCTCGATGATTATAATAATAGTTTTGATAACCTGCCCATTTTAGATGGATTCCCGATTGGGGTAGCTACCCCGACGTTAGCGAAGGCCATTGCCAACATTCCATTTGCCGATGGCAACTGTGACCCCGCACCATAGCGGCACTGGCCATTATAGTGGATTAGTACGGCTGGCTGGAGTAGCCAGACTAGAGATTAATACTCAGTAGAGGAGGTGATATATAAGGAATATGAGCACTTAACAACGATAGATATCCTAAGCTGCCTGTTTCACCCGGAGGGAGGCCTTGGGCAGAGCAGGTAGCCAGCTAGGTAGACATAATAAGTAAAGGAGGTAAGACTTTGAAAAAAGCAGTTTTAATCGTAAGCGCATTGTTGCTGATAGTCTCTGGCGTAGCCGCAGTCTCCGCCTTTGAGGCACATGTTGTCAATGTTAAAGCCCATGTCGAGAACGCCCTTATCGTGTCACGGGACGCTGACATGGACTTTGGCATCACTTTCCCACAGGACCTGCTGGAGAAAGAGTTGTACATCGGTCTGAGCGAGTCTTTCCGCAGTACAAATCAGACTCGCGTGTCTGATCTCGAGTACGTACTGTTTTGGACGCCTAAGTTAGTCTCGGAGCATCCCGGTGCTATAGATCCGGACGGTGACGGCTTCTTTGAGCCCATCTACCCGTTCATAGTACCTGGCTTTGTATCTGCTGAGAGCCCCTTGGACGGTATAGTACCTGGCGCTATCACTCCTCCATCCAGTTTCACTTCGTGTCCAACGCCATCCGGTTACGTGAAGTGGGGTTGGGGTCATCTTGATAAGGCTAGCGATCCGAGCGACGTCTGGCATCTCAAGTTTAATGTCCCGGTGTTCGATGCGTGGTGGAACAACGGTACCGACCCGAATGTCAATTATCCCCACATCCTCTATTCCACCCCTGGCGACGGTGATATCACTAATGAAGACTACATCGTAGTGTCGGAGAACTTCACCTATACCTATCCCGATGGTACTCAGGTATTGGTCGAAGGGGACGTCCCGCATGCCGACCTGGGCAACAACCTGAAGATTCAGGTCGTTGCATACAGCTACGACTAGAGACGACCCGCAGTGAGAGACTCTGCAGGTTGAAAGAGTCAATATAGAAAGAGGCGGTACTACCTCCCGGTACCGCCCTCTTTTTTTGCCCTTGTAATATTTAAAACCCTCTGCTATACTGAATCCCAACGCAAGGGGAGATTAGAATGAAGACGCGCTATATCGCCCTTATCGCGGTGGGCATGGTGCTAATACTGGCGATAACTTTCTTTGCCCAGGCCACTACCATCTATTCCGCTCAGGTGGTTGCCAAGGAAAAGGGGAGTCCCATCGGCATGGCCCCATTCACCGACCGGGTTGACTTCGGCGATATACCCCGGGGGAGCAGCATAACCAAGGCCATCATTCTGGAGAATCAAGGCACCTTCCCCAACTCTATCCGCGTCTTCGTCCAGGGTTCCATTGCCAAGTTCATCGAGGTGACGCCCAGCTCCTACATCCTTGAGGCAGGGGAGACGGTAGAAATTAAGCTGGCGATATTCATACCCGAATCTGCCACCCCAGAGCAGAAGTTCACCGGGAGGGTTATCATTCTACGCCTGCCCAAGCGTCTGTGGTGAGGATATAGTAGCCCGTCATGAAAAACATTCTACTGTGGTTCATTTTCATTGTTGGAGTTGTGGTCGCTGTCTGGGGCATTCCCATTATTCTCAGACAAGCCCTAGCTACCGATGAGCCGATGCTGACCGTCACCTCCTATTCAATGTGGCCGGTCCTGAAGCGGGGTGACCTGATATTTATCAAGGCGGTAGAGCCAGAGGATATAGAGGTAGGTTCGGTAATAGTCTTCCACCATGGGGAGGGTATGACTGTCCACCGGGTGGTAACGATTGAGGAGGAGAGTATTACCACCAAGGGGGATGCCAACCCGAAGGAAGACGACCCCATCCTTTATCAAGATGTTGTGGGGCAGGTGCTTACCATTGGGAACCGCCCGTTCAAGATTCCGTTTATCGGGCATATCGCCTTCCTGATGAACCCAGGGACTACGGTGAGCCAGGAGGGGCAGCCAGCCCCAGGGCCGGGGGGTATTCTGGAGTTTATGGTACTCTACCTGGCCAACCCGGTGGGTTTCAGCCTGCTGGTGTTGCTCCCCGCCATCTTGCTCTTCAGCAGCAGTTGGGGCGATATTATGTCCAGGCTGAGTCCACGGATGAAAAGAGCTCAGCACCGACGTAAAAGGGCACAGAGATTGACGCAGCGCTGGGGTAAAGCCCGGGCAAACCGAGCTCTCCGCGTTAGCTCCGGCATATTGACACTGCTTAAGTAGATTAATATTATGCGTAGAACAATCATTTTACTGGCGGTAGCTTTAGTCCTGCTTATTGTCGGTTCCTCAATGGCGAGAAGTGGATTAACTGCCCCCAAGAGCAAAGAAGAAGAGGTAACCCGTCTCACCTACGAGATTAAGGGAGGGCTTGACCAGCACCAGGCATATCGCCGGTCCACCAAGTGGAAAGAGCAACCTAACCCCAGGTATTTCCCCAAGATAATCGACTCCATTGTTGTCTCCTACAGCTATAAGTTCTTGCCCAGCGAACCCGTGTCCCGAGTTACCGGGCAAGCAGAAATCAGCGCTGTGGTGAAGAGTCCAGGGATGTGGGAAAAGGAGGTTCCGCTGGTGTCCCAGGGACAAACATTAGGAGATTTCAGCATCAGCTTCCCCCTGAACACCGCTGAATTTATAGAATTATCCGACAATATCTCTGAAGAGATAGGGGTCGGAGCCGGCTCACCACAACTGATTCTCACGGCCACCGTCCACACCGAGGCCGAAACCCAGTTTGGAGTGTTGAAGGATAACTTCATCCAGACCTGTCAGGTAGATTTGTCGGAAAAGACTATTCAGTGGCACAGGCCGTTTACCTTCTCCAGAAAGGGGTACTGGGAGGGGTTGACATATGAGCACCAGGGGAGCTTCAGCTACGCCATTAAGCTCAAGCCTAATATCCTCTTTGGGGAGACAACCCTACAGTCGGTTACACTGGCAACCGAGCCTCCGGTGATATTGGCTCGCTCTTCATCTTATCCCGCGGATACTACTGATACCGTAGAGGTGACCCTTTCCTACCAGCTGGACAGCGACCAAACAGTGACTCAGGTTAGGCACGAAGTAGAGGTCAACGCCGTATTGTCTAAACCCGAGAGAGAGGAGATACTCTTCAGGCTGGTACCGAAGAGTGAGCTAGCGGGAGACTTCACTATCGTTTTTCCCCTGGACATAGCCCTCTTCTACGATATAATCGGAGCTGTTGAGGAGGCAACGGAAGACCCACTTACTAACTATGAGTTAATGATTACAGCTGATGTGCACACTGTAGCTCAGAGCGGGTTTGGCGTGATAGACGAGGTCATTAGACCAAGTCTAGTGTTAACACTGGAGCCGGAACGTCTGGTGTGGCCGGCGGCAACCGAGGAAACAAAATCAGGTTCCTTCAAGGAAATGGTAGTTGTCCCCGTTCCTAGTAAGACTACGACTATTATGGGTTCGCTGGGGATATTGGGAATGGCGGTGGCATTCCTATTGTTTGCCGGATGGAGCTACAAAGAGGCTAAGCACCTACAAGTACCTATCCCAGAGGTAGAGGCAGAAGCCATCCAAGCCAAGAAGAAGCACAAGGATGTCATCGTGGATGTGCAGGCTCTGCCACCCAGGGGCGGGCACGTGGTGATACCCCTTGATTCCTTAGATGAGTTAGTCAAGGTTGCTGATGCGCTTCTTAAGCCTGTACTTCACCGGGCTGAAGTAGAGAAACACACGTATTACGTCACCGATGAGCTGACAATATATGAGTATTTGAGCTTGAGATCTCCAGGACGGGAGGAGGAAAGTAGCTAGGCCTCAAGCTAGTGGTAGCTCCCTGCTGATGCCCTTTCCATTGAGTATCTTGACAGGCGAGCAGGCTGACATTCATACTACCCTACTTTGTTAAAGTTCCCAACAGATTCTTTATTGCCCCTTGATTCGGGGTAGTACAATCAGATACAAACTGAAGGCTATCCCGTAACTTGACGGCACCTTATGCTATTTAGTAATATTTTGTAGCACATCAATCTTCGGGCTCCAAAACCGCTGGTTGGGGGTTCGAATCCTCCCACTCCTGCCAAACCAGCTCCAAAGGGGGACACTAAATGGAAAATGATTCAAACGGGAACAACTGGACTTGGGTGACTCATGTTTTGGCCATCTTTTTTGCTGTGATGTGTATGCTGCTTGTCGCCTACTCTGTGATCTGGGTAGATGCCCTAAATGCAGCTAAAACGACGATGGGTTTCTCCGCTTCCATCCTTGGAGTGATACTTGGGTTCTATTTTAACCGCGAGCGACTAACTAAGGAGAGCAGACAAAAAGACTATTTCAGTAGCCAGTATGTTGACCTACTCGCGGTTAATGCAGAGCTAATAGCAGCGGAATCGGCTTTGGATAATATCGCTAAGGCACTTGAGGAAGAGCCTGAGGAGGCATAGGTAGATGAAGAAAGAGAAAAAAGAAAAGCTTCTTGCTGACCTCAAAGAGGCTCAACAAAAAGCAACCAAGCTCTCTGAGAAAACAGAAGAGATTAAAAATAGGCCAAAGCCTTCCTCATAATAGGGCTTCGCTATTGCCGAGGTGGTGGAATCGGTAGACACGCCATCTTGAGGGGGTGGTGAGCGTAAGCTCGTAGGAGTTCAAATCTCCTCCTCGGCACCATAATAGGCCGAAGTGGCGGAATTGGTAGACGCGGCAGTCTCAAAAACTGTTGGGGGGTAACCTCCATGTCGGTTCGAGTCCGACCTTCGGCACCAAGATAAAATAACCGCCTATTTTGAAGCTAAATTCAGAGAATAGGCAGTTAACTTTTATAGTTTTGCTAATAATTTGCTAATAGTGATTTTCTAGCTGAAAAGATAACCCCCTGGGTAGAACTGGTTAGAACAGAGCTTTTTAGTTCACCTCGCATACCGTTCACTAATCTTAAGGATGCTGAAGACTGGATTCTGTCCCATGCGGATACACGTCAGCCAGCACCAAAAAAGACTCTCGATGACCCCCCAACATGGAGGAATCTCTTCTATATTGGGCATGACGGCCAATATCAACTTGTTGAAATCCTTGAACCATTTCCCCCTACCTGGCCTGTCCCTCAATTGCGTGGCCGAGCTTCGGGTTATTCGCCCCTCAACTGGCTAGAAAATGAAATCAGGCTAATGTACGAAGCAACCGGGTTTAATCAACCATCCCTTGTTCAATTCATTTTAGTAGGGACACCCCCCATAGTGCCTAGATATCACATACACGGACTACCATACCACCGACCAATACCGCCGGGGTCTGACCACAGAGGCCCAGGAGATGATTTATTAAGAGTCTCTTACGTGGATATCCGTATATGGGCACAAGACTTTACTTTTGAAGAATTACGAGAGGTATACAAAAACTATCGGGAACTACTCCAATTGAAGAAACATAAGATTAGAGATGGTAGGGAACTGGCTAAGTCACACTGGGAAATCTATCAGTTAGTCAAGGAAAAGGATGGCCCGACACGAGGAAAAGGGTCAGTGGATTTTTGGAAGTCTGTAAAGAGGGAATGGAATAAACTTCACCCTCAGAATAACTACGAGACGTGGAAAGGTGTTAAACTTGCTTACGATAGGATTATAAATCGACTTGAGCGCAGAGTAACAGCAAAAGGAGGCACGCAATGAGAGGACACATCGAAAAGAGGGGTAAGAACAGCTATTCCCTTAAGGTGAGCCTGGGAAAGGATGCTATTGGTCGGTATGAGTAACGGTGGGTAAGCGTCAAATGAACTCAAAAAGCCTGACAGAATAGCATCAGTTACTTAAGCACCTTTCGCATAGTGCGCCCCGTAACCTTACCGGCTGCTCGCCTTGCTACCCGTTTTCCTACTTTGCCCTTCTGGACGGCGTTGACGTCACCCAGGAGCTTTGCTAGTCAGTAGAGAAATCCCCTTGTCTTTCCCATGCTCATATGTCCCTCTTTATATAATGCGCTTAGTGCAATAATTTTTTGTTTCTGTTAATTATCTTACTTTGTAGAACGATGCTTACCCGTGTAGTATAATGCGCACAAGGATACTGAAAATGCGAAAAGATATTTATGAGAAGCTGATTGAGGTTGCATGAGCTAAACAGTCAATCACTTATGGTAAGTTAAATGATGAATTAAACCTCGGTCTTGATTTTCTTTACAAGCCAGCAGATCGGAAGAAAATCGGGGATTGGCTTGATGAAATCTCAATATTTGAGGTGGAAGCTGGACGGCGCATGCTCTCGGCGTTGGTTTATAGAAACAGGTACAGTAATATGAGGGTTCCTAGTAAAAGGTTTCTTAGATTGGCTAAGAAGCTTGGATTGTATTCTGGTGGAGACGCTTCAACCTTCTGGACAAACGAAATAGATCTACTTCATAAAATCTGGGCTAATCGATAGTAATTGTTCCGCTCTCTTGACTTTACCACCTCCTCCGTGTCGCTCCCCATCTAGTTATAGCTGGCTTTGACGTTCACTTTGACGTTGACGTCCCGCCACATCCAGTTACAGTCAACCACGCCGATCGTGGTTTACGTTGTAATGGGACTGTACCAGACGATATGGGACACTTCCCTAGGGCCCAGTCCGTCAAATCGAAACAGCTGGCTGTTTATGCGAGCCCCAAGGTAACAACACTTTTACGGATTCGGTATTTGCCAGCTTTGGCCAATGTTTGGGCCACATACCGTTGCGGTACATCAACCAGTGTGTATCTATCAAGAATACTTATCTCGCCAATGGTGGAACCGGGAATATTGGCATGGTAGGCTATTGTGCCCACGACATCAGCAGGCCGTACTCCATGAGTTTTCCCCAAGTTAAGAGTCAGTCGTACCATTCCTTGTTTACTAGAACCATTGGCACCATTACGACCGTTCCCTTTTTTAACGCGTATGATCTCACGCCGGGCTTTCCGTGGAGGCCCTTCATATACTTCGCTGACCGGTGCAATTGGGCGCAGCTTCTCCTCTCCCCGGGCAATTTTAAGGGCTATTGCAGCAACCTGAAGCTGATCGTGTCCCATTTCTACTAGTCGGGTGACCATCTGCAACTCCTTCTGACATCGACCGCGCTGCAACCAAACCATCATCTGTTCCATTAGCTGCGCTTCCCTGTGTTCCTCGATTTCCTCCGTCGTTGGAATTTGCTTCCGGGTGATCTCTTGCTTAGTAAATCCTTCTATCCGATGCAAATGCCACTGTTCCTTAGCTGTCAGCAGCGAAATTGCAATGCCTGTTTTGCCGGCTCTCCCTGTACGCCCAACGCGATGTACATACAATTCAGGGTCCTCTGGTAAGTCATAGTTGAATACGTGTGAAATATCGTCGATGTCCAATCCTCGAGCTGCCACATCTGTAGCCACAAGTACAGTGATTTGATTATGTCGAAAGCGATTCAAAACCTGTTCTCGAGTTTGCTGGCTCAGATCCCCATTCAAGGCTTCGGCAGGAAACCCGCGTCCCATCAGTTCATTCACCAATTCGCCTGTACCAATACGTGTCCTGACAAATATGAGCGCCCTGGTGATATCCTCAACCTCAAAGATCCGGGTGAGG
>SDBU01002184.1_pt1 | contig 26598 bp, 30 predicted proteins | sample 2277071 | NCBI WGS metagenome assembly SDBU01 (sample SAMN10397929, study PRJNA504765) | marine sediment metagenome | isolation source: marine sediment core GS08_GC12, 126 cmbsf | place: Arctic Ocean: Gakkel Ridge, Loki's castle | collected 2008 | reverse complement strand
ACTCCTGGGGTAAGGCCGAGGGGGAGGTGATAGTTGCCTAGGCGCTGGCCCCCACCCCCTGACCACATCCCCCAACCCGTCATGTTGAAAGCGTGTCTGAACTGTGGCGGGGACTTGGCTTGGCGGTGGGCTGAGGATGCGTGGGTGTGTGTGCAATGTGGGTGGGATGAGTATAGTTTGAGTAAGGAGGAGAAAGGATGAAGGATTGGCGTGGGGTGGAGATGCATATTGGTTCTTGGGTAGTATATCCGACAACTTTAGGCCGGTCTCCTATTATGAAACAAGGGCGTATCCAAAGGTTAGAAATAGAGTATAGAGGATACTGGACTCGCCACTCGAACAGTGAACGGGAGCGTGTGATAAAGTCTATTCTTCATGTCGGTATTTGGCCAGAAGATAAATATTCATACGGCAAACGTTGGGAGTTTTCGCACACGCCACCAAAGCGGTTGAGTTATCCCTTAGCTAGAAATATTACTGTAATTAAGGAGGTGTAAGATGAGGATACTTGGCCTTTGTGGTTATAAGCAGTCGGGCAAATCGACCTTGGCAGGGGTGGCGCAGGAGGCGTTTGGGTTCAAGCGGATGGGGTTTGCTGGCCCTTTGAAAGAGTTGATTTGGAATCTCTGGCCTGCTTTCTCCTACGACCACATCTGCGGGGGGCGCAAGGAAGAGGTGTTGGAGGAGTATGGGAAGAGTTTTAGGGAGATAGCCCAAGTGGTGGGGACGGATATGTTCCGTAACTATGACCCCGATGTGTGGGTGCGGGCAACACGGACGGCGATTGACCTCTATAGTTTTCAGATGGGTACTGCTGCCCGCCCAATCATCCTTGACGACCTCCGCTTTGACAACGAGGCGGCCTTGGTGAGAGAGTTGGGTGGGGAGGTGTGGCAGGTAGTACGAAATAATAAAGATAAGGCGGATCCGCATCTTAGTGAGCAGGGGCTTACTGAGGCGGCTGATTTGTATATTCTGAACGCCTTTGACCTACCTGAATACACTGCCATGTGTCGGCGGAAGTTGGAGGAGTTTGTTAATGAGAGATGAGAGGGGAATGGTGCTATGTCCTAATTGTGGGTGGCGGTATCACAGGGCGGGGAAGTGTGTGATTTGTAAGCCGAAGAAGGAAGGGAGGAAGGATGGAAAAGGAACATGAGGCCCACTATCCCCTGGTCTTGGTCACCTGGCTCGACGCCACCACCATTACAGGGTGGCACCCGACAAAAGAGAGTCTGGAGTTTGAGCCGGAGAAGTGTCAGACTGCTGGTTTCCTGTTGAAAGATGATGATACCTTTCTTCGCGTAACGCCAACCTTGGCTGAGGATGGGGCAGCTACCTTAGATGCGTTGGCAATCCCCAAGCAATGGGTGATGAAGGTGGAGACGTTGGGGTTGGCGGCGGGGTGTAAGTGTGAGGAGGCGGCGGAGGATTGCTGGGGCGCGGAGGAGGAGGCAGGAGGTACTTTGGAACTAATGGAGAAGCTGGCTCCTTGGAAGGCGGGCGAAGGTCAGCGCCCTGAGCCGGACCCAATTGTGATTAAACCAGGAACTCAGGTTGTGTTAGAAATAAAGGGGGATGAAGCCCTGGGCCGCCCCCTCACCCTTGACGAATGGATAAAGCGGGGCGGAAAAGTTCTGGAATGGCCGCCAATCTTAGAAAGAAAAAGAATTGAGAAGGAGAAAGGTAATGTCTAGAATCCCAATCTTACCAATGGCGGTGTGCTTTGATCTGGAGACAACCAACCTCGACCCAATGTGGGGGGTTCTCTTATGCTCCGACTCCAAGCCCTGGGCCACTGACCATCATGAAACCTACATCCACACCCTTAGTAAGGGGTATGATGATAGCAAGGTGGTTGAGCAGACTATCAAATACCTGAACCAATTCTCCATCCTCGTCGCCCACAACGGCGTGTTCTTCGACCGGAAGTTTCTCAACGGCCGGTCGATGTACCACCACTTGGAAGACGGGAACGGGAACCCACTCCTACTGGACCCCCAGGCCAAGATAATTGACCCCTGGCGGATTGCCAAGTCCCACCTCAACTTCAGGGGGAACAGCCTGGACCGCCTCTCCGACTTCCTCCACACCGATGATACCAAGAGTATTGTGAGTGGGGAGATTTGGATGAAGGCGGTGTATAATCGGGACCAGGAGTGCTTAGCCTACATTGTGGAGCATTGTATCATTGACGTGAATGTGCTGGAAGACGTGGCGTGGCAGTTTAGGCGGTTCATTCGGAACATAAATGCTTGGGGCTCGGCCTAGGTATGGGGCGGCGAGATAGAGAACGGAAGGAAGGTGTCGCTGCTGGCACCCTCCTCCCTGTCGCCCACACCCTCCTACTCAAGCGGTTGAGGCAGGATATTAGGGCGGCCGAGGAAATGTTTGGACATGATTTAACCAACCGCCTGTTGAGGTTTGCGATGGGCGAGGAGGAGGAGGAGAAGTAATGTGGGCAAATTTAGTTAACAGTCTGTTTATAGGGTTGGGAGTAGGTGCCTTCATAATGGTTATGCTTCTACTCTTTATATTCCCCCACGCTATGGAGGACCACACCCACTCCCCCACCGGCCTCCAAGACGGAGCCACGGTTTGCATAGTCGGCGCTGGGGTGGTGGATTATAACATGGACACCTTCCGCCCCTTCACCCTGTGTGGGGAGATAGCGGTGTCGGATACGGAGGGGGCAACCCCACCCTTAGACTCCGCCACCCACCTGGCGCAATAAGGAAAGGGGAGGTTACCGTTTAGGTTTCCTCCCCTTCTTCTTGGCCTCATTAGCCTTCTCCACCGCCTCTGCCACAATCCGCTTATGCCTCTCTTGCCTGCTCATATAATCCCCGCCGCTATCAACTTGGCCGCATTGCCCGCCCCCATGAACTGGGGAGTAACCGCATCCGAAGGCAACACCACATGCACCGCCACGGACCAGGCAAAGAATTCAGTACAAGCATTATCCCACCCAACCCCCACCATAATCCCGCTGGCCCCATCTACACCAGGGTGTACCACAGCCCGCATTGATGCCTCCACCAATGTTTGTACCAGCGTGTCTTGTTGGGACGGCACATCACACGCATCAATTGTATAGGTTTTGAAGGTCGCGCCAGTCATGAGAAACCACATGTTCTTATCGACCTCGTCAATACGAACAATACTGTACTCTGCCACACCTCCAATATCAATCTTCGTCCCATTAGACATCACCCCACACGCATCCACCGTCACCGTCTTCACATCTCCCGCGCCACTAGATTCGTAAGCGAGGATTAGTGTGCCGTTGTCATTGGAGTCTAGTGAGATAAACTGCCCGCTAGTCGTTTCAAACTCATGGGTGTCGGTGACGGAGCAGCCGAAAGTCCCACACGCGTCGATGGCCCAGGTTTGGAGGAAACCATCATTATCATTGTTGTTGGTGTAGGCGAAGGCGTAGAAATCCCCCACTCCCGTCCACACACCAAAGGGCCAAGAGTCGTTGCGGTTGAGGGTGGCGAATATGGTTTGTGTGTCGAGAAGGGTACTGATGTTGCCGCAAGCGTCGATAGTGAGTGTGGAGGCTGTTAGGCTACTACTTCCCACTGCGTACAACACACAGTATGTGTCGGTGTGTTGGGTCTTGAATAGGTTTACCCAAGCGCCGCCCGCCGCCGTGGTTACAATCTGGGTGTCTACGGGGTCGCAGCAGCCAAAGTTCCCGCAGGCATCCACAGAGTAGGTGGCTACTGTGACACGCTGGGTACTGGTGTTGCCATCGTCATAGATGAGGGCAACTATCCCGTCCGCCACCTTGATAAGGCTGGCCCAGGTAGTGACCGTGGTGGGGACATCTATAGTGTCTTGGGAGGCGCAGGCAAAGTTTCCGCACGTATCCACGCTGAAACTCTCCAACGTTAGCACCGTCCCCGTTATATTCAACCAAACGGCACAGAAGAAGTCTCCTGTCGCATGGCACACATCCCCTTTTGACACACTGGACCCTGGGTTACCAATGGAAAGGGAGTCGATTAGGGCGCTGCCAATATCGCCTATTGCCATCTATGACCACATCACTTGCAGCGCCACTTGTACATCTCTAAGAATAAGGCTCGACCCTGTACTAACCACCGCTTCAAACTGAAAGTTGTAAGTGCCGTCCCCTATAACCTCACAGGTTAGGTCAATATCGCCAATCAACACATCACCAGGCCCCCGCTCTGAGGCCGGAACTTGGAACTGTTGGTCTACGAGATTGATTGCATCTGTAAAAGTCCCCCCACTTAACCTCACTTGAATGTTCTTGGCTCCGTTTAGGTCATTGAGCGCAGTACTCGTATCCGCCACCTCGCGGTACATAAATAAGGCACGGGCAAACCGGATGGTAGCGTCGGCGGGTATCCCTACAATTACCACACTGGGGAGGGATTTAACGGCGGAGGCGGTGGACAGCGTCACTGTTTCTTGGATGGTGGTACCTGGCCAGGTAAAATCGGAGCGCACCCGCTTAATAAGGGCGGTGAGTTCGGCCACATCAGTGCCACCAGGACTTGGACTTACTTCTGCATCAGGCACGTCGGCAGGGTCCCGCCCCACATCCCGTAGCTGCGTCCTTCCACGGTGCTCCGCAAAGATGAGGGGGCCAGTGGGTCTATTTCGCGGCGTTACCATTATCCGGTTTCAACCAAGGTAACCGTGACCGCATACTCTGGCCTTCTCCCCCGCTCATGTGCTATCTCCTCCACCACCAACGTCCCAGGCAACATCACCATATCCTTCTCAGTCCCCTCACTATCCTTCACAGTAACCTCAGCCGCCTGGTCACTCCATGTGCGCAACTTGGCAAGGTTGGCAACCTGTGTCCCTTCTGTCGCCCCATTCAACAACATTTGGTTGTCGGCCAGGTACAGCTTGAGTTCAAGTTGGTTCAGTTTGGTGGGGCGGAGTTGGGAGGTCACGCGGAAGGAGAAGAGGCGGGCTTCTGTTGTATCAGGACACCCGCTTTCCTTCGGTAAGAACCGCAATTCCAATTCTTTAGCCGTGGTCCCATCTGTAAAGCTGAGTGTCTGTTCGCCGCTGGTGGCGTTTAGAGTGCCAAGCGCCGTCCAATTCCCCCCATCTGCCCTATACTCCACATCAATGGTCCGGCCTCCAGCCCCCAGGTTCTCAAACGTAGCGTCCATCGTTTGGAAGGCTTTGGGGACGCGGGGGAAGTTACCGTCGAATATAACCGTCCTCATCTCCGCATCAGTATCATTGGTGAAGACGAAGGTGTGGTCGGTAATATCGAGGGAGTAGAAGAAGGTGTCTTGGTCATCCGAGCTAGGGGCAATAGCAACCCAGATACGATGGTTGATTAAGCTACCCCCAGGCTGGATACTCCCATCGGCAAACAAACTCACATACTGCTTCGCTACCCCGCTAGTTGTGGTTTGTTTTGCAACCAAGTGCCAGCGAAAATCCCTCTCCTTTTGAAATTCAACCCACCTTGCCATGAGGAGGAAGACGGTGGTGCCGGAAACTAGGAGGACAAAGAGGTGGGTGGGGTCGCCTGTAATTGCAAGTACCCGTCCAGTGTGGAGGTCACTATGGGTGTTGTCGTCGGGCGCATATTGGTCAAAGCTAACGTCAAACAACCGCCCCTCATTAAGCTCCAACATACCACCGCGCCCCAGAGGTAAGAGAACATGGCCGTTCCAATTGTAAGCCCCTCGGAAGTTGTCAGGAAGGACGGAGGATTCGTATTCAGGGGTGAGGTTGCGGAAGGTGGTGTCTTGGAAGTAGGCCCAGATGCCGTTGGTCTTGCACACCAGCAGGGTGTCCCCATCTTGGACAAGGGCAGTAATCTCGCTATCGGTTGACCCAATAGCAACGGCGGTGGACCAAGTGGCGGTGGTGTCGGAGGAGGGGTCAGTGGCGCTGCGGATGACGTTGTTAGTGGACCCTTGATAGGCCCCCCACAACACTGGAGCCCCTGCTGCATTCACCCCTTTGGCAAAGTATTTGAAGTCGTTGGGCGCGTTAGAGCCTGGATGGACCGTCCAGTTACAGTCAGCATCCGCCTTGAATATGTACTTTAAGGGGGTGGCGGCCGAAGCATGCCAGCCAGGAACATATGTCTTACCGTCAAACTCTATCCCATTCCGGTAAGCCTTCGCCACATTGTCCGGTGTATCTGCTCCTATCCAAGACTCAGCGCCGGTATATTGGAGTTCAAAGGCTTGGCGGCCATAGAAGGCGTGGAGTTCAGTCCCCACACTAGCAAAGCCGGTGGGGAATTGGGTGGTTGGGCATGTGTTGGTGCCGAGGGATTGGAATTCAGAAGCAGGCTTCATGGTCCCGTCACTCGTATCCACCTTCAACCCAAAGGCAATCTTCCTGGGGTCGAGCCGGTGGTTGATGCCGCCGAAGCCTAGTTGCCAGTTCTCCTGAAACCACAGCAACTCGATTTCGATTGGCGCTTCACTCTCCGTCAACTCTCCCATAGACAAGACACGGGGTTGAATAGTGCGAGCGGCCCCTACCTTATGTCCGCGTAGCCGGTCGGCGTTGGCCAGTAGCATAAAGCCGAGCGCGGTGGACTCGGCAGTGCTAACCTCTCGGATGGTTAGGTCATGGGTAACGTCAGCGACTGGCATTGTATTTCTTCATAACACAAGCCCAATTAAGCCATTTAGCAAGGCGTGGAGGAGTCTTCTCCGTGCCGCTAACAAAATGAGTTACACGCCATCGCCCTAATAAATAACCTGCCCAAAAATTGCCCATTACTTCTTACCCTTCTTCCTCTTCTTCTTTTCCTTTGGCGTATGCCCTGGCATGGTTACTTAGCCCCAAAGCGTTTCTTGCGCCCTTGGTTAAACTTGTCCAACTCTCTGGCAGAGCCAAATGGGTCCTTCTTGGCGGGGGAAGACTTGGAGCGGGAAGGCCCTTTTTCAATTCCAGTTGTCTTTTTCTTTTTAGTTGGGATAGTAGGTTTTACATTCGCCATTATGTCAACGTCCTAAACTTGAGGCCATCACCGCTGCCTCGATTGTGGTCTAGTACCAGTATCCTCCCTGTTGAATCCTCCTCCATGTGCCATTGGTTGGACTGGTGGGCCGTGTTGTCAATATGGGTGGCGATGGCCCGACTCTTCATACCAGGCCGCCCCTTCAACCTATCATACTCCTCCCGCCACAACAACATATCATCTTGAAACCTCTCCCGCTGGAAGGTGGAGGCTCCTGTAGCTAAGGCGCGGTTAAGGAACTCGGCGGCCTTGGCCACCACCAACTGAACCTGTAAGTCGTCAATCTCTGTGGTGCCGGAGTCCGTGGTGGGACGGGAGAGGAGTCCCTTACCAATCAACCGGAGGCGGCGACCCTGAACTGGTTGCCCTACAAGGATGTCATATCCACCCCCTGGATTATCCTCATCCACCTGCTGGTACACGGCGTATGGTCCGAGGAGGAAGTTGGTGGCCAGGGTGTAGGGGTACACAGGTAAGATAAACATGTAGCCTGCGTCGAAGTAGGCCGTCTTCGTCCCACTCGCCACCTCGCAAATCGCCTTGACCTGAGTGGCCCCGCTTGGTACCGCCGCCGTAACTGTAATCAACTCCCACTGGTCCGCTCCAGTATGGTAATCACCTGAGTCAATATCACACCCACCCCAGTCCAGGCGGAGGCGGGCGGTGGTAGTGGTAGTGGTGTACACCCAACACTTAAACGTCACCTGCTCCCCTTCCATCGTTGGAATGTTGATGGTGGGGGCCTGGGTCAACTGCCCATCCGCCCCACCCGCACTCACCACCTTGGCCGAGGACCCACCCTGGATAGCAATGGTGGTCTCCTGGGTCACTGTCGGGCTCCCCACTTCAGTCCAAGAGGTGAAGCCGGAGGAGAAGGTGTTGAAGTTGCCGTTGGCCAAGAGGTCATCGACCACGATTGTCTCGTCGCGGAGGGGGAGGAACAGTTCCGGCCACACCGCCTCCAGCGCCCGATTAATCATGTTGTGCTTGAGGACGGGGTCGTAGCGGTGAAGTTCGTAGGTGGTGCCAGAGCCGAAGGTGGCGGAGAAGGCTTCCTGTACGGTGATGTCGGTGGCCGATTGGCTATAATCTGCCACCCGCTTAATCTCCCCGTTGGCCGAGTGACAAGCATCAGCAATCATTACAAACCACCCAATGAACGCATCGTCATCGTTGCCATTGGGGAGGTTGGCTAATGAGGTATCAATTACACTGGTGGTATCTCCGGCTGAGGAGGAGGTGAGGGCGAAGAAATCGTCCATCGCCTCAGACAACCGTTGCCGTAGAACTGCTCTAGTAGTAGTTGCCATTCCTTACCTGTTCACAAAGTAGGCTGTACCTTCGTGGAGGAAGACACGGTTGCGTACGAAGAGGTGGGCGGCATGGTCATGCCAAGTGATAAGCCCTTGGCCACGATACGTGTCTACAAAGGTCACCTTTCCACTCCCATCCTCATCCCGCGCCCGCCAATCATTCTGGTTTCTTCGATAACACACCCTACAGCGATCAGCCATTTCCAAATCAACCGCCCCCGCAGGCAAAACGGTAGTGAGCGGCGCTTGATGAGCAACCACAAGCACATTCCCACCTTCCAACGCCACCTCTTCCAACTCATCCACGGTTAAATGTAAGCGCCCCTGTTCATTATCCGTCCCCACCCACGTCGCTAACCCATCTGTCTCATACGCCAACACGTCCGGCCCCCTCTCAGGCACCCACACAAACCTTTTCTGACTCCTACTCCACCTTACCTCATATTCCATCTTACCCGCCCACAATCATTCTAATAAGTTCTAATATCCCAGCCCCACCCACAGCACCTCCGCCCAGGCTCCCCGCCACAACCTTCTTACCGGCCCAACCTTCTCGTGGCCGTCTTACCTCATGCGCTAAGTAACCAAAGGCAGCTAACATCAGGTCGGTAGTCTCGGCTTTCACGCCTTTCTCTGCCACCCGCTCGGTTGCCTCAGTAATTAAGTATTCGATTTGATGGGTCCCGTTGGCCACGGTTACTCCTCATTTTCCTTAAACAAATCCTCCACCTCACCGGCGGAGCGGGCCATAAAGTGACGGGTTACAAGTTCCATCACCACCTTTTTAAGGACGGCAAAGTGGTCATCTTCAAACCAGAACTTATTATCGTCCACGAAAGGTGGTTGCTCTAACACATCGACCGCCTTGTTAAACTTTCTCATCTCAGCGGTGTTGAGGAGGAGCTTGTCTGAGGGTTGGTAGGCGTTGGCCACCGTTAGCAATACATCGCTAACTTGGGCATTAACCTGCCCTTCCGCGTCCTTAAACTGGGTCTTTCCTTTGTAATCCAACCATTCCCTTTCTTCGATGGTTTTCATATTACCTCTGGCCGCTTATTTCCGAACCATCCAGTTAAATCCACACCGGCTGCTGCTGCCTTTGTATGGACATCAGTCATCCATGCAACCCCACTAGCCCCAGGAGCATGCTCGTTATACTGCATAAAGGCGCGAAGCTCATTGATGGCGTCGTTGATGACTCTTTGAGTAGCTTTCAATAACTCCTCAGCATCTTCAGTAAATATCTCAGGCATTATCTTCCCCCTATAGACTCTAAGACTTCAAGTCTATTTTCAAGTCTTTCCAAATAAGCTCGGTTTTGATAAATTCCTCCGGCAAGTAGCGCCTCCATCCGCATATCATTATGGCCTATCCAACCGTCGGGGTACTTCCGAAGCACACCCATCTCAACAAGCTCGTTGGTGTTGACCCGAAGTAGATTGCGGCCCTGGTCATAGATGTTTAGGCGGTTGGGTGCGGCAAAGGCCCTCCAGAGGACCATGGCGTCATCGTAATCATCGAAGACATTGATGTCCCAGGTAGTGTTGGCGTCGATGGTGGTTTGGCCGTCGAGTACACGGAAAATATCGGAATCTGCCGACGCACCGTCGATATCGCGGCTCCCCAGATTGAAATAACCGCCACCACCACTATAGCCCATGCTGTATCCCATATTGTTGGCCGAACCGGTTCCATCGCCCTGGAGATACTCAACCCCCGCGACAAAAGTGCCCGATGCTGGCATAATTACTTTGAGTAATGCAGAGACTCCGGTGCCGGTGGTTTGAACTGTTAACGTTTGGGCTGCGCTCCCGCCGGCTAGAGTTAAAGCGTTCGCTGTCCAGTCGTTCCCTGCCGCGCCAACGTTGCTAATGACGGTGTTGTTCATGTCGAGGCCGGAGGTGGGCGCTGTCGCAGCCCCAATACCCACACCACCCAGGAAGGCGACATCATCGGTCCCATCCGTCACCCGCCATACATCACCATCGGTACTCCCCCCATCTATATCGGTAGAGTGGAGTCGTAGAAGAGAACTGGCGGGAACGTAACCTAAGATGTAGCCCATATTGTTGGCAGCACCCGACCCACTACCTTGAAAAAAGAAAAGGCCGATAGTGCCGGTACCACTCGCTGGAATTACTAGGCTTAGGCTTACTGCAGTTCCTGCTCCTGTGGTTTGGTTCGTAATATCGGCTGCCGCGCTGGTCGATAGTATAATCTGATTAGCTGTCCAAGCATTTGCCGCCCCACCAATATTGTCGATTATGTTATTGGCCATGTCTATGCCATGACTAAAAGTGAACCTATCATTGCTTTCGTTCCAGCTAAAGATAGGGTCGCCGGTAACCCCCACGTGAATCAAGTTTTGGTCAACATCGGTGTTGCCAATGGTGAGCGCGTAATTGGTGGTGCCAGCTGCCAGGGTCGCGATTAAAATGCCATGCTGGGTTGCTGGGGTCCCGCCGGCGTTGTTAATGCGAAGAGCCATCGCATTTGTCAGGATAACGTCCGTTCCCTCGGTGGGAGCTAGCATGACCAGCGTTGCCGCCGAATCTACGGTAAGAGTCGCCGTGTCCGAGGTAATAGTCATCGCGTTCATTCGGTTGGTGGCAACTAATGTTGTTACCTGGGTGGTGCCTGTGTAATTCAGTGTAAAGGCAGTGAAAGTCGACAAGAAATATCTGTTCGCTGCCCCCGAGGCAATCGTCACGTCCTCAGTACTGAAGGTATGGGCAACAGTTCCTGCCCCCGTGTTCCGTGTGTCGACCAGGTAGTAGCTGGCCGCGGAGTTAGCCAAGTCGAAAGCGTCGGCGTCGTCGTCGGTCAGGGTCACATTCAAGCTGGCGGCGGGGTCAAGAGTCATATCTCCTGAAGCAGTCTTGATACTGACCGTCGCCATACCGTGACCCAATTGCAAATCAGCCGTATCGCCGTTAGCCAACAGAAACTCCTTACTGTCCCCATTATCGGAGACCAGCATAAGGATATCCCCATCAGTGGTGATGTTGGAGATAATGAGGGAGTTAGCGGCCACACCTTGATGGTCTGACCCAACCGCGCCTACAATTACATCAGTGAGTTCGGCATCGGCAGACAGCGCGGTACTGCGTAGTAGGGCAACAATATCATTGTTTGTGCCGAGACTAAACAGCACGTCATCATTCACCCCCAGTGGTTCTGGACCGCCGCTAAGAGCGGCTGGGTCAAAAGGGAGTTTTATTTCCTTAATCACCACGTCAAGGGTCCCCGTCGTGTTGGCGAGGAAGGCGACGCGGAATTGAGACACAGGGGGGAGGATGATGTACTCGGTTACGGTGGTTATGGAGGTGAGTTGGGCAACCGTCTTAGACGCTGTGATAGAGCGGACGGCTTTGTAGGGGGTGTTGGTGTAGGTGACGCCATCGACCGTGTTTTGGAAGTCAACTGTGCCGTCGGGGGTGGAGTTGCCGGTGAGTTGTACGAGGACCGCATTTCCCTCGACCAAGTTCATGTCGAAATTGGTGGCTGCGGATACGGCTAGGCTGGTTTCACGCTTCATTCGAGTCTCATTTGCTCCTTCATGGACGGGTCATCCCGCCTCATGGAATATAATGTTAACTAAGTCTTTGTTGGTATATAATGTGAACCTTACTGTCTTTTCTACCGGCTCGAACCATGCGGAGGTTTCTCATGTCCGTGCCCACAATCTTTAGAATCAAGGGCTGCAATAATATTTGTCCTGTGCTAAGGTCTTCCGCTACTGGGTTCAAACCATTAAGTTTGAAAAGTAAATCAGCAGTTCGATTTTGGATTAAGGCGCGTCCATTTGCTAAGGCTGAAAGAGTAGGTGGGAGAGTCAAACTTACAGGAATATCCCCAATGACTAAATCTTGCTCCCCTTCTATTCCTTGGATACTTCTAAATTCAACAATGAGAACCTAATATGCAACCCTCAGCTTTAGTTAGGGCGGGCTTGGGCAGTGTAGGCCAGGTCCTGGCGACCGGAGCCGCGCAGGTAGATTAGGGTGAGGGCAATCGCCCCACCATCACCAATCACCTGAACCGTACCCACATGGTTCACCTTGACCAGGAAGATTTCACTGGCCGCCGCCTCATGCATAAAGGTGGAGGTGGCTGTGCCGTTGGGGTTGTAGTGGCAAGCGGCGGAGGGGACACAAAGGACCTCGCCTGTGTTGGCCGGAATAGTCGCCCCACCCCCTGACAACGTCTTACTGGTGGCGAAGTCGCTAGCGATAGTCTCAGCGGTAATTACCCCATACCGCCTCTGTAGTTCAGTGTTGCTGGCCATTTACATACTCCTCGATTTGGGCCTGGCGGATGTTGTTGATTTCGGACTGGGTCAGGTTGATGTTAGGTGGGGCGTCAAATATTGCCATCCCATTCTCTTCCATAAACTCGCGGACGGACCCTGGGTGGACACGGTTGGGCCAGTGGCGGGAGGTGAAGGCGCGTCGGACCATCTTGGCGGCCATGAGGGGGTCGGTCTTGCAGGTGTCGATGGCGGCTTGGAAGTCCTCATCCATCTTATCCCACGCCCCATTCACCTCCAACTGCACCATGTTCTTCGCCGCCATATTCTGCTTGTGTACCGTGGTGTTGTAGTGGTGTTTGATTTGGTAGGCTTCAAGGCCCTCTTCACCACAGGAGCATACGGGGGCTGGTTCAGGCGCTACTTCAAGGACTACAGGTATAGGTACCTCCACCCTCTCTTCCCTCTCCCCCACCATCTGGTCTAACAAACTACTCTCTTCCATCTCTTCCTTCCTTCCTTCCTTACCTAAAAGTTATTGACTTCGTTGCCTGCTTTCTTAATCCGGTCTTGGATGTTGTGGCCATCAGCGGGGAGGGTGGTCTCTTCAAAGGAGGTGAGGGCCAATTTCTGACTCACCTTCTCACTATCCTGCCGCTTTATTCGGTTAAATGCCTGCTCCATCTCTTGCTTCGTCACCCCATACTCCCGTAACCACTCAGTCGCGGCCACCCACATCTTTAACACGTCGTTGATAACGGGGCCGACAGAAGGGTCCTGCTTTCGTTGGCCCTTCTCTGGGGTATCTCCAATATCCAACGCATCATTGACCACATGGAAGGCGCGAACTTGGCTGGGCCGCTCCAATCGAATGTCATCGCGGGCGTTCCAATCGTCGTAGGGGAGGTTAATCTCGGTCATGTGGCATCACCTTGCTGTAGAATGGGCGCAGGAACCAAGGGGCGGTTTTAACGGGGCCGCCGTGGGAGCGGGGAGCGCCTGTGTTACGCGGTTTGGGGAGGAGGTGGGCTTGAATTAAGGTGGCATCCACCTTATCTCGCACCAACACCCACTCGCTTACCGTCATTGGTTGGTTGTTGAAGTAGAGGAGACCCTCTTCGGGCGCAAACTCCACCATCTTCCCGCCCACCTTGGGGACCCTATGAAACAGTATCCTTTCAAAGTTAGCCATCCTTCCTTCTCCTTCCTCCTCAAACTTACGTTACACGCACAGGAAAACCAGGTGGCAGGTGAGCATGATTGGGTCGTCAGCGGCAGAACCCTCAGCAGCCTTGTCAACGTCGATGCCAAGAATATTACCAGGCTGGATGATACCAGCGGTGTTGAACGCGGCAGAAACATCGGCACGGTTGAGGTCGTCAGCGGCAACGGCAAGGGTCGCAGCAGCGATACCATCAGTGGTAGCCGTCACAGTTTCATCGTCCACACCCGCACTCACGTCAATAGTGTAGGTATCACAGGCATCCAGAGTAGCACCCCCGGCCAGGGAAGTCCACCAAAGGTAGGCAATCTGGAGGCCAACAGCGTTCTGCGGGACCATGCAGGTGTAGCCACAAGCCTGGCTAACGGCACCCAAGTTAGGGCCGGTGTAGTCCAGGTTCTGGGCCATGACACCTGATTCGTCCTGCATCGGGGTCAAGGAAACATGGACCTCATAAGGAATCTTCGCCTCCACTTTAAGTTCTGTGGTAGAGAGGGCAAACCCCAGCACTTGCATGAGGTTGTTAGCGCCGGTCGGTCGGGTGGCGGTAAGGTCCCCAGCCGTGGTGGATAGGAACATGGTGTTGCCCTGGGTAAAGGGGGCATCGTTGTCTACGATGATGGCGGAGGTGCAAAGGTTGCCAACATCACCAGAGGCCAAGGTGTTTACGGCAAAAGCCTCGGCAAACTTGGTCTCATCATCTGCATCCGCCAACTCCCAGTCGGTGCCGTCAAAGTAGACAGCATCTCCTGCGATTACGGCGGTGGAACCAATGGTGGCGCTAAACACGCCACGGGCTTGACGAACATATGGGTCGGCGATTTTCTCGACTCCTAATTAACTGATTTGCTGAACTTGCTCAGCATCAGGATTTGGGTTAAATACTATATTCAGGTTGAGGTGTATCTAAGTACATCGCTGCTTTGCGTACGACTTGCGCGTTGTCCTTAAATTGCCCAAGCCCCTGATTACAGTGTCTACAAAGTAGACCACGAATGTATCCCGTCTCGTGGTCATGGTCAACAGTTAATCGTTCTTCGGTAAGTTCATCCAAACAAATCAAACATTGACCGTTTTGACATCGCAGCATATCATCTACGATATCCAGGGTAAGGCCATACTTATTTTCCAAGTGGTATTTTTTGGCCCGTTCTGTTCTACATGCTCGACACCAACGCACACCCGCAGGACTAAAATAACTGTTTTCTTCAGTATACTCATGTCCTTTATCGCAGTGGGTTAAGTCGTTCATATAAACTCCTTTTTAGTGGCAGAGTTTTTCCCCAGAACCCCTGTCTTAAACTGGCTGAGGAGGAAGGAGGGAGGTAGGAGGTGGTCCGAAGACCTCATCCTCCTATCCCTTACGCAGTGGAATCAATCCCTGCCAACCCCGCCACATGCTTGGTGGAGAAGACGATTTGCTGAAGGTAGACTACCATCCTGAACAGTTCCTCATTCTTGTTCTCCTTGATGCCGATACGTTGGATAGAAGGAGACATGACGGGGCCGTTGTGGAGGACGGTCAATCCCCCCTTCTCCTCACCAAACTGGACAGCGTAGATGGTGGTGGCGGTGGACGAGGCCCACCCTCCACTATTCTCATATATCTCCGCGTCGGTGATGAAGTCGTTGATGACCATTGGGACGCCATTGTAGGTGCGGACCTGGTGGCCGAACAGCTCAATGCTGTCCATAACCACGCCGGAGCCAGAGGCCCGTGAGAGGGCGGTCAGTTTCCTGCGCATAGTCTTGTTCATGATGAGGGCGTCGGGCGGGCCATTTTCGACCAGGTCAATCATGGCGTCCAGACGGTCCAGAGTCAGTTCGGTCTCATCACCAGTGATGGTGGAGGGAGTAGTCCCATCATCCATCATCAAGAGGCGCTGTTCGCCAATTAGGAGGCTGGTCAGGCCCTCAAACTCAGTGGATACCGTGCCAGAGTCCCCCGTAATAACCAGTTGCTCAATCTTACGAGCGAGCGACTTGGCCATTTGCTGGAGGAGGATAGCTTCCTGACTGTTGATATTGCCACGGGTGTCGCGAATGAAGAGGTCAAGAGGGTGCTGGACGCCGACAATGGCCAGGGACGTAGTCTTCTGGGTGTAGGTGGGTTCGGTGTCGGCCCAGGTGTCGCCTACCGCATGGGTAGCGGAAGCGCCCAGGGTGTTTTCGCGGTTGTAGAGGAAAGAGTTCCCTTCAAACCCCTTGAACTGTAACAGTCCCATGAGTTCGTTCTCAGTGATAATCTCTTCGATTACCCCTCTGCTAACCTCATCATTTGCCAGTTTAGCAAATTCAGAAAGTGTGGGCATTAGTTTCTCCTATTAAGTGGTAGAAGGATTGTGGGCAAAGTCCTTGCCGTCCTTCTTCAATCTTCCTATACCAGCGGCCATCTTATCAGTGCGGGAGATGGGAGTTTTTGTGTCTCCCCCACCTGCTCCACCAGCACCTGGACCGGAGTCCAGGTTGTTAATCCCCGCCCTCTCCATCTTAGCTTTGGCCACTTCTTGTTCTTCTACCCTGGCCGCCTTAATCTTCTCATCGAAGGTGGCGGTGCGGGCTTTATGCGTGAAGCGGGAGAGTTCGCCAAGGGTGGCTGCGATTGCTCCCAGGTCTTTACGGTCGAACGCCGTCTTCACTATGGTCCTCCAGTCTTCTAACCCTTTCACCGTATTATAATCTAGCACAGCCTCCCCGTCTTCGCCGGTTACAATCGCATCCATATCATCCATCAGGGAGTTCCAGCCAGCCGCAAAGGAGCGGGTAGCGCGGCCCTGTGACGATTGGGTTTCAATTGCCTGGAGGTCATCGGCTAGCCCATCGGTGTTCCCAGCGGCCAAGGCTTTTAAGGTGGCAGAGGTGGCACGGTTTGTGTCAGCTTGCTCGGCCTTGAGGTCAGCCATCTGGGTGGCTAGGTCCTGGTCCTTGCGAAGGCGGCCCTCGGCAGCCCTCTTATCGTTTTCTGCTTTGGACTGGGCGGTCGTGGCCTCAGCTAACTGGGCCTTGAGTGCTGTTACCTCAGCAGAGTCCTGGTCTTCCCCTCCACCACTTCCTGAGTCACCGTCAGTCTTGGCCTTCGGTGAGCCTTCGCCAGTGGATGTTGCTTGTTTCTCTTCCTCAGCCATCGGGTTATCTCCTTATCGGAAAGTTGCCTATGCATTAGACAGATTTTTACCTCTTTAGCATATCACATTTTGAACCTTTTGTCAACCCCTACCTACCAAATGTCTCTGCCTGCAACTCCCGCCCCTCTTTACTCTTAGGCTCAATCGAATACTCCCACCTAATCAGTATTTGGTCAACTTCAGGGTTGTTTCGCCGGTACTGGTCACGTAGTTGAGTGCGGAGGCTAGTGGCCTTAGTTATCCAAGGGTTAGCACGACGGAGTTGACGTTGCTTATTAGGTGACTTTTCCTTTACAAACTCGGACCAAGTAGCTTGGCGGCTAGCCCCCACCCGCTTCCCCACCCAGTCATTGGACCCTTGCCAGTAGTTACGCAACTCGTCCAGGTCTCGATTCCAAATGTCCATGAGTTCTTGAACTTGGGGGGTGTCAAAGGTGGTGGCCCGTTCAGTAATGACATTTTCGGGGATGTTGAGAGTGCGGGCCTTTTCCAATACAATGTCGCGTTGGTCTTGTTGGACAGTGAAGTCGAGCGCCCCTGTTGCCTCGTCAACATCAGGCTGGGCCGACCAATACATCCTACGCAACTCCTCCTCCACACTTTCATTACGCCTTAAAAACTCTTCCAAATCATCGCTAAAGAGGGCGTTTGACGCCTCCCACATCCGCCGCTTTGTCTCCTGCAAGGATAGGCGCATGGCCTTACCCTTCCTACCTGCTGCCAATTGACCCAACAACTTCTTATCTTCGGTGGTGCGGATACGGGAGAGATTGTCGAAGGCGGTTTGGGCCTTATCACGGACGGAGACCACTTTCTCATTAGGCTTCTTTCGCTTGGCTACATTAGGAAGTTGGTCGATGCGGTCCTGCTCCCGTGGACTCAGTTGGTCATAGTCCTTTCCAAACACTGCCTGCGCCCCTGCATCTCTCGCCTCTCCAAAGGTTTGGGGGGAGGTACGAGCTCCAACAGCGGCCAACCCCGTTGTAAAGTTCTGCTCCCCCTCCATCTTCCCCTGCACTGTGAAGGGAAGAGAGGAAGTGCCAACATGTTTAACAACGTCAATGGGAGAATCGACCTGGTCGTAGGGGAGGACATCTGCGCCAAATGTTGCCTCTACCACCCCACCAACAATGTTCAATCCAATGGGGGCGCGACCCGCCCAAAACGCAAGGATGGGGTTGTCTTGTAGGTCGGTAGAGATTAGGTCTTCTAGCGGTTTACCACCAGGAGCGAGGGTGGAGGCCAAGGCACCCATGCCTTGTATGATAGCACGTACCTGCCCACCTAACCCCACCCAATCCCCATTGATTTGGTGGCCTAGAAACCGCTTTCCAGCAGTAGGTGTCAGCCCTTTTACAATCTCTTCCTCAGACTTTCCCAGCACAAGGCCGGTTAGAATATAAGTCCCCATTACCCCGCCAATCAGGGAGGCCATCGTTTGGAAGGAACGGCGCTGTTGGGCCGTTGCCACACCACGGGGCACATTACCCACCGCCCGCACCGAATCCCCAACTAGGGCCACAGTGGAACGGAATAGGCGCGGGGAGAAGGCTAGCCACATTGATTCGGTGGCGGCCCTATTTGGACTCACGCCCAGCGCCCGTGTATCTAACCCCCCAGTAAGGTTGCGTATAAAAGCCCCCAACTCATTAAGGTCCCCCTTCCACCCTGGCTTTAACCCCTTCCACAACTCAGTCCTATATGTAAGGAGGCCCATATCATAAGAGGCTTGGAAGCGCCCCACAGTCTGCCCCTTTACAATGGAGCCAATATTCGCCACCACATCCCCACCAGGAGTTTTCCGCACCAACGCCTCCACATTCCCACCCTGCTCAAAGAACTTGAAGAACTCATTCTTGGAGATGGGGACGCCAAAGGAGGCCATTTCTTGTATTACTTGCGCGTTAGTGCGAGCATATCTACCTTGCACTGCTGGGGTAAAAAAGGCAACATAGTGGTTAAAGGTACCTTTAGCCCATGCGGTTGGGGAGGTGAAGAAAGTGGGGAGACCGTGGGTAACAGGGAGGGCAAAGTCGGCAGTGGAAGCCATTGCGCGGCTCGCATTACCTATTGTCTCCAACGCTTTGGCTGGAGCGGATACCGAACGCGGCCCGAACATATCATCAATGCCGGTCTTTAGGTTGGCGACTTCCTCACGGGGGAAGAAGCGGTTCCGCCAAAGGGCAATGGGAATTTCATCTGGTTGGTTGGAACCAAAGAACTTACCAGGCGCAGACTCTCGCGCCTTTACACTGTCAAGGGCTTTGGTGTAGGCTGTACGCTTCTGGTTACGGACCGAAGTTGCATCTTTCAACACCGCCTTAGCCCGCACAATCTGTCCATCTAGGTCGGCCAATTTCTTTACCCTAGCCGACCTCAACTTCTCCCCTGCCTTTCCACCACCAATCACATTGACCGTGCGGCGGGCTTGTTGGAGACGGCGGAGTTCCGTTGCTGCTTTGACTGCCGCCTTAACCGCATCATCATAGACCCCCACCACGCCTGGTCTCATTTTCTGCAACAATTCTTTGGGTGTGAGGCCGGAGGGTTTTAGAGCATCGGAAAACTGCTTATCTAGTATCTCGTTATACGCACGGCGAAGATGGAGGGCGACCACATTGCGGGGGTTGTTATCATACTGTACCCCATTCTTAACCCCATCAATAGCGTCCTCATAGATACGGGCTAGTTTAGAATTGGAGGGGCGAGTGAACTCAACTCCCCTTACACCTTTTACTTGGCGGGGAAAGTAAAGGCGGCCATTATCTTCCCTGGGCAACCGCCCCAACCCAGCCTCTTCCAACATGTTTTCCGCCTCTCGGATTACGGTACGCATATCCCCAACAAACTTTGCTTGGTTATCCGTTAGTTTAACAATAGACGGGTCTTCCATCACGTCTAGCCAATGTTTATTAGTCCCTTTCCAAATCCCTTCCTGAGTAACCGGAAACGCATCCCCAAGGCCACCCTTAAATAGGCGCAGGTTAGCATCATGGGACATCAACAACGCCCCATCTGTCATACTCTCCACTGCCACCTTCTGTTTACCATAGGCAGTGATAAGTTTACCCACATCAGTGTTGCGGGCAATAGAGGGGTTGATTCCTGTGGAAGCAAAAACAGCCTGTACAAACTTGTTATCGGTCGTCACCACTTCATCAGCGGCAATAGTGGCTGTGTCCCGCATATCGGAGACAAACTGGCGGCCCATACTAGCCGGTTCCATCGCCACTTCCTCTAACACTTCCTTACCCTCACTGACAAAGCGGGCGGCCCCTGTCTCATCTTTAACAAACTGTTCAATAGCGGGGTTATCCGTGGCTAGTTTAGTCACAGCTTTGGCTCCCTTTGCCGCCTCCTGTAAAGCCTCAGCGCCTAATGCGCCGCGAGAGGGAGAGAGGAAACTAAGGAAAATTTGGTGGGCTGTGGGCCTGTCTTCAAACTCTTCCTTAGCTCGCAATACCCCTTCTGGCGTAGCTGATTCAACCCCACGCCCCTGTACTAAATCGACTAACCCTTCTAAGGCCGCATCTTCCAATGTGAAGGCTGACCCAAGCGCTCCCGCTACCCGTTCGCGTAAGCCAAGTCCCTCACGCCGCTCTGATTCAACCTCAGCCGCCTGCTTACGCTCTTTTAACTTCTTTGCAATTTCCTGTAACTCCAAATCAAAGGGGGTCGGGCCGGTTGGCGCGGGACTAGTGGGAAGAAAATCGGTAAGCTCATTTGCCCGCCCTGGTATTGCTCCTGGACCAGTTGGGCGGGCAGGAAAGATAGGGGCCTCACCCAATACTGAGGGGCGAGGGGCTGGTTGTGGGGTGGCTGTAGGGACTGGGGTGATAGGCGGGTCAAGGGGGTCTGGGTCCGGTGCGGGAAAGCCAGGGGGTGGCCTATCTCCACTCGTCAAGCGGCGCAGTTTCTTTAGTTCAGGGGTTTCTCTTTCAATTAGGGCCAATTACCTACTCCTGGTGGCGGCAGTGGATATGCGGGAGATGCGGGATGAACTCGGCCTCCCACTCTCAATCTCCCTCTGCACGTCACGGGTGTCGAGGCCACGTTCCTGTGTCAAGCGTATAAATGCATCCTGCTCTCCTGCACTCAGGCGACCAAAGGTGCCAGGGTCGAGGCGCGGTAACCCCCGCGCGCCAAGGAAGGATTCGGGCCGTTGTAATTGTTCAGACGGGTCCTTAATCCCACGGAACAAGGGGCCGAAGCGTTGGGGGAGACGGCGGGGTTCTTGGCCTGGGAACTGGTGGAGGAAGGTGGACGTGCCTTCGGGGATAAACCCACGGTCGGTTCTGGGGCCACCCGCCTGTTGTTGCTGCGGCGGAGGTGGAAGCGGCTCCGCTTGGATATCCCCGCCAAAAGGACGGGTGGAGCGGGAGATGGGTTCGGGGGTGGGGAATTGTGTAGGGCCTTCCCGTGCAAACTGGTTAAGCTCGTTGCCACCGAAGGGTTGAGCCACAGCGCTTCCACCAGTAGGTGTGGTTCCTTGAAGCGGGGGGAGTTGGTCCAGGGGGATATTCTGAAACCCTTCCTCAAACCGAATCCTCTTGAACAGGTCGGCAATCCCCGCAACGCCCCCATCATCTTCTTCGCCAAACCGACGCTGGTTAAAGAGGGATTCAGGGGCGGGTGTTCCTAAAAAGCCCTCTCGCGCCTCCCGTCTATCAGCACTAGTATCCACCTGTTGGGCAGGTTGGGAGAAAGGTTGGGGCTGTAAAGGTACCCCTCCTGATTCAGGTTGAGCAAAGGGTGCGGGGTCAGCAGGTGCAAAGGACTGCTGCTGCGTCGGTGCGGGCGCAGGTGCCTCCCTTCCTGCAAAGGGGTCCTGCGGGTTAAACACATCATCAAAGGCTTTTTGGAGGGCAGGGGCCACGGGCAACTTACCGCTAATTCCCCCCTTATCAAACTGGCCAGGAAACACCCCATCAGCGATGGCGGAGAGGGTGAAGACATCAGCGGGGGAGGTGGCGAAGTCAAGGGCGAGGCGAAGTTTCTCGGCATCGGTGGGGTTGTTGCGGAAGTCATTGACCCGCCGAGCCATGTCGAAGTCACCCTCAGCCAGGGCCTTAGCAATAATGGCCTCCGTTGACTTTGGAATATCCCGCTGGTCAAGAGCCTGTTGTTGTTGGTCGAAGTCTTGTTTATCTTGGACTGCTTGTGCCTGACGGTCAACCTGGTCCTGCTCGGCCTTTACACTAGCCGCATCAGCCTTGGCTTTATCTGCCTCAATTCCCCGTTCAGTCTTTTCCCCCGCAATTCGCGCTTCAGAACGCTCCGTTGCAAACTTGGACAAATCTCTCCGCGCAGCCGCATCAAAGACATTCTCGGTTGTAACGTTATCTAGGTCGGTAACGGTGGATAGGAAGCCTTTTAGAACTTCGGGCGAGAGGTTAATGGAGGGGTCTATTGATTCAATAAGCGCCTGCATTAAGGCAAGGGTTTGCGGGGGGATAAGTGGGCTATCCTCTTCTTTCTCCTCTTCCTCCGGTGGGGCTTGGCCCCCTAATTTGAGGAGAAGGTTGAGAATATCGCGGGCGGTTAATGCGCTGCCGCCCTGTTGGGGAGCGGTTTGGCCCTGCGTGGGAGCACCAAAGTTAGACGAGAGGTTACTTTCTGCCTGCCCTGTCAACCCTGCCCCAAACTTATCTTCGGGTCTATGTTCTGACATTAACTACTCCCTACAATCTTCATAACTTCATCCACCCCCACCTTCTCAATCAACTTCATCCTCTGTTGCGGCGTCATAGCCTCAAACCTCTTGACCGCCACACTCTTCCTCACCTTCTCAAACCCAAGAGGAATCTCTGGCTCAGTCTTATCATTCCTAAACTTCTCAAACCGCTGGAAGACTTTATCAGTTACCCGTTCAAACCTACTAATCTCCGGCATTATTGTGCAAACGCTCCTGAGTTGACGTTGGGCGGCTTGGGGGTCTGTGGTGTGAGGCCCTGACGTAACTGTGCCTCAGTACCTGGGCCCCCACCAAGAGTTGAAGCTAGTGGATTTCCATCTGGGCCAAGAATGGTAGACTGACCCCCTTGTCCCCCACCCCCTTCAGCCTCAGCTTGTTGCCTTCTCACCTCTTCAACAAGGTCGGCTAACCCATCCCGTTCAAGAATGCGTTGGACCATAGCTGCTTGCACTTCGGGACTGGCCTCAGCCAAATCCTCAAGCAACCTATCCTTTTCTCCACTCACATCTTCCAGCTTGGCATCGGCCGACCAGTAAGTCTCCTTAGACTTAAGGCCCACCGAAACTTCCTGCATCCCAATCTGCTTCTGCTGGAGTTGGAGGACGGGGTCTTGAAGTTCAAACTTGATGTCGATGGCGTAGTCGTGGGCGATGTCGTCCGGCCCCACGCTCCACTCATTTATGGTAATCTTCTCATCCAACACATCGACCAGGCGCATGATTCGGGAGCCGGTAATGGTGGCCAGGTGTTCTATTTGGCGGCTGGGGGCGACGAAGCGTTGTTCGGCGGCGGTGGAGAGGATGGCTTGCTGGCCAACTGTGGACACACCCACATCACGAATCCCACCAAGCGCCCTTGAAAAGCTCCCTTCCTCCAGGTCCTTATCAACCAGGGCATTCTGTTCAAACAGCCAAGCGGGGAGTTGTGGGATTGCGGTGACCCAGAGGTCGTCCGGCCCACCTAAGTCCCCAATTATATCCCCCTTCAACTTCTCCGCCATCTCCGCCCCATCCTGCCGCGTACCAAACTTCTGGTAAGTGGCCATGACCAAGGCGTGCTGGCGGCCGGAGAAGGATTGGGACTGGGCAGTGAGGTCGTCCATGAGGGTGTCAAGAAGGCCCCTAGCCAGTTTCTCTGGCTGCGGACCATCCGCCTTAGTCTCTTCCTGCCCCCAGCCAGCGAACGCATGAGCATAGGGAACAAAGCCCCAGGTGTTGACTTCGACAAAGAGGAGTTTGGAGTTGGCCACCATTGCGTGCCATTCCTTACTCCAATACTCACTCACACTGACCTTGGTGTAGGGGTTGTCGTCGTCAAACTCAAACACCTCCACACTCTCACCTAACTTCTCCTTCTTCTTCTCGGTCAAGTCTTTCAACTGACCAGCGTAGAACTGGGTAACCTTGATGGCTTCCTTTGGGGTCTTTTCCAAGGGGTCCAGGAGGACACGGGCAGGGTGAGGAGCCCTAATCCTGAACGGCATCCAGGTTTTCGACTCTGACTGCCAGAGGGAGAGGCGGGCGTCAAAGTCTTCCTTACTCTCCCCCTTATTCTTAACCGGCTTCTCGGGCCTATCCTCCATATTCAACATCGGCCCTTCCAACACTGCATACCCATACAGGGCCATGTTCTTAGCTAACTGCTTCCAGGTGGGGTTGGGTTCAAGGAGGGCGGTGGACAAGAGAATCTGCCTAAGCCACGGTTCAATGCGGTCCGCCCTTTCCTGATGCTTTCTGCCCCTACCTGCTGGAGGCCGGTGGACCCTGGGGTCGCCAGAGAGGAAGTTGTCAACAGCGGTGTCGATTATGCTGGGCGCTCGACTGGTGTGGAGAGCGGTCCGCTTGTTATTCTCCCACACCTGGTTCTCTTGATGGTAAAATTTGTCCGCCTTTATCCACTGCTCCCGCGCATCTTCCCACACACCACGGAGGTGGCCCTCTCGCCGCTCAATGAACTCTTTGGTTGGCTTAGTCTGCGCCATACGCTCCCTACACGCTCAGAAAGATTGCGCCTGTGGTAGTTCCGCCTTTGGCCGCCCCGCCAGGTTGCTTGGTCATTTGCCAGGCAAGAGATAAAGCTAATGGGTAGTCGTCGTGCCGCCCCCTTTGCGCCTCAACCCTACCCGCCTTCTTAGCATTGCGAATGACTGAGTAGAACTGGGCCAACCCTTTCTCATTGGGAATGGTCAGCGCCCGCCCGTGTATTGCCTCAGCCAACTCCCCCCACATATAATTCCGGTTATGTACGCCAGTGTGCCAGCCTGGTTGCTCATCCTTCCTGTAATACAGTCTGGGGTAGTGCAGGGCAATCGCTTTCCTTACGGTCTGCCCACCCCACTCATTATCCTCGATGGCCCAGAGTGGGGAGTGGTAGTGTTCTAGTAACCGGACGCTTTGGTCGGCTAGTTCTTCAGGGGGGAGGAGGGCAGACTGAATATCTGCTACCACCAGACCTGTAGCCACATCCAACACCACCGTCACCGCATCGTCGCCGCCAATACCGTGGGAGGTGTCGGTTCCGGCCACATACTTCTTGCCAATCTGGTAAGGTTGGTACACATCACCTTGGCCAATCTGAAAGTAGGGTTTGCGACAGTCTACCGCCATCTCGTCTAAGACTGGATGCCGGAAGAAGGTGATGGAGTCTGGTGGGGCAAGGGCCTGGGCCTCAGTCTCCGCGTGTTCCTTGGTGAAGGTGTAGGGGTTAGTTGACTCCCGCTGCGCCTTATTGTACCACTCCTGGTCCCTGTTCGGCCTGGCCCGCCACCCATAAAACACCTTGCAGAACCCGTTGTCTGGGGCGTTGGAGTAGAGAGTCTGGAACGTGGAGCCTTCCAGAGCGGCCTCGGGATTAATGGTGGAGGTGAGGATGATTTGGCCCCCGATGTCGTCTACTACAGGCTTGGTGGCTGAGTAGGCCCCCTCAAAGTATTCATGGAAGTCTGCCTCGTCAAACCAGGCCATGGTGCCGGTCTCGCCTCGCGCCGCATCCTTAGTGGAGGGGAATGCCTTTATCCAGGCATCCGACTTGTGGAAGAGGATTTGTAGCTGGTTGTCAAGGGACTTTACCGGCTCCTGAAGTTCAGGGGGCAACCTCATATAAATATACTTCTGCTTGGTGATGAGGTCAGCGGCCTTGGGCTCAGACTGGGCAAACTCCAAGACGTGCGCCCCCTCGTTATACATCGCCTTCCACAGGGTGAAGGCCGCCACCAGCCAACTGCAACCCAACTGCCTACTCTTCACCCAGGCTATGAGTTGCTCAGTCTGGAGTTTGGAGCTGATATCCAAGAGGTGGGGCCAGGGCTCAAACGCTATTTCCCCTCGACCAGGATACGGCTCCAGTATCTTTACAAAGGAGAGGAAGGTGGGGAAGTCGCGGCGGGCTAATTCGTACTCCAGGTCCTTAACGGTCAGCATCCAACTCCTTAACTTCCCCCTCTACAACTTCTTGGGTTACCGCGACAACCAGCAACCTTTTTAGCTCATCCGTACTAAACTGGCGCAGGGTGGTGGAAGGGTTGATAATCTCTTCCAATATCACCACATCCGGCACCTTCCCCCACCCTCTTTCCAACAACACCTTGCCAGCCGCAATCCGGTCGCTTGCATGTTCAGCGGTGTCGAGGAGGATGTCGCGGAGGACCTCGTAGACAAACCGGCCGTCCTCTGTGGTCTCACGGATACGCTTACCGAGGGACTTAATGGAGGGCTTGGACAGCGGCCCATCACTATGCACCTCAGCAAACCGCTCCTTCTGTGCCAGGGCGTGGGCGGGAGGGTCAGCAGCTTTTTTTGCACTTGCCTCGGCCCGACCCTTCCTCGTTGTTGACTGGTTTCGAGGTTTCTTCTCCTCTACCATCTTCCTCCCAACCGCGCTAATCTCCTACTTAACCATACCACAAAACCACCCCCCTTGTCAAGTGGGCGGCCTTAGTTAACATAATGTGGGGCGGTGGCGCTGTCAGCCCCACACAGCCCCTACCTCACTTAACAACCACCAAGCC